>Ga0228710_1000297_pt1 | contig 56099 bp, 25 predicted proteins | sample MedpolnodulmetaG_FD_177995 | JGI IMG/M metagenome (GOLD analysis project Ga0228710, IMG submission 177995) | Root nodule microbial communities from Medicago polymorpha collected in Santa Monica, California, United States - pink nodules | ecosystem: Host-associated > Plants > Roots > Nodule... | reverse complement strand
TGAGATTTAGGGATTTAGAGATTTTAGATTCAAGTTGAGGATATTGATTTTTGGTTCAGGGACTAAAGTGACAATTTTCTACTTTCACTTTAGTCCTTGTGACACATTTAACAGAATTATTTAACGTTAGAGACTAAAGTGATAACGGAAGTGCAGAGTCAGGGACTTCTTTGTATTTAATCCGGAGTCAGGGTCCTATGTGACAACGGGTGCAGAGTCAAGGATTAAAGTGACTATTTGCTCTTTTTTTAATCAATAGTTGTGTTTATTCATTTATAATCATGTTATCATACTAACACATCTTAGCCAAATCCATAATTCATAAAGACATACAAGATACAACCATAAAACTCCAAAACATAGAGAAATTCCCAAACAAGCCCTTCGTTATGGATTTCATTATGTTCAATTTTGTGTATTAGGGCTTATTATTATTGAGGATCACGGATATTTTTTCTTCTTTTTCTATCTTTCCATCAAAAAACATAATTATTTTGATGCTTAATCGGTGACAAACAAGCCAAATTGCTACCTTAGTAAAGGCAACTTTGTTGGTTCTCATCTAGTCCTAGGATCATTTACTCATTTTATATCCAGTTTCATCTTATATTGTTACTTTTTTTTTTAACACTATCTTCGTATCTTATATTGTTACTTTAATCCTTAATGAATGATTTGCCTTGATCTACTATCTTAAGTCTTAAAAAAAAAAAAAACTCCTGTAATAATGGAGATACACATCATCATGGTACGGTAAGTGTGGAGAGTAAGAAAAGGATTAAAGTAAAAGTTGTGCAGAATAACCTTAACTTATTTTATGTTCTCCATCCACAAATCTGAAATAGATCTTTTAATTTGCACAATCACTTATATTATTATTCAAACAAAAGATTCGGTTGTCACTATAACCTCGTTTTGTAAAATACTTTGGACTACAACATGGATTTTGTCATATACATGCAGGCTCTTAATGTTTTATTTAGCCCTTATAAACTAGTTTTAGCCCCATCATCAAGAAATTATTGTGTTCCTAAACAAATTAATCATGCAACTCTGTCCCACAAAGTGTGATCGCCTTCTCATGGACTCATATAGTGGATCAATTATTCGTCTTTCTTTTTTGCTAAAAGGAGGAATTCTTCTTTTATATACTAACCAAAAATAGATTGGTATATATGACTATAGGACGAAATGAATACATTTACACAAAATTGTAACAACATGGTGATGATAAAACTAAGTCTTTACAACATGCAGTGCCACTTGGAAAGAAATTACCACTTTCCCTTTTCTATCTTAAAGAGTTTTTTGATGCAATCTTTACTTTCCTCGTGTCAGCCGTTTAGGCATAATGCATTGCATATGTACCACTAGGATTTGTCTAAGTTTATTGACACAACATCTCTTCGGGTAGCACTGGAGTGACATAACATTTGACGACATTAGTGACATTAACCAATCATAATGTCTTAATCCTTGTAAGAGAGAGAGAAAAGCCACTTGTGACATTGTGGTTGACCAATGTCATCAATGTCACCAATTCTATGTCACCCAAGTGCTACCCTTTTTTCTCACTCACACAGCACACCTAGACATTAAGAAGCAAAAAGTTGGAGAAAGTCATAGATACAAACACAAATAAAATTATTTGAGCACACATACAACAATGATAAAAGTTAAATGATAAATAAGTTATTCACATCATTAAACTAATTTATCTTAAAAAAACATTTATGTGAGTGTGTCTAAGTTTTTCACATTAAGGTTTGTCCCTAAGTAAGTATTTCTCAAATCATTGGATGGCGATCATGTATTCACAATTATAGCAGTTAATTTATGCAAGTCCACAAATAAACCCTCAAGGCTAAAAAGTTCAAATATAGTCTCAAACAATATTTTATGCTTTTAAAAGATTCATAAGATAACTCTGAAATATTGTTTTATTTAAGGTTAAGAGCAAATAAGAGGATCAAAAGAATAACCATCATATTAAAAAGTTTCCTCTCCCACTAAAAAAAGTTCCCACTTAAATATGCCTCAAGGTTAAAAAGTCTCCAAAGCTCTAAATATGGTCCATAGTCCCAATTTTTTTTTTAAGAAAATATTTGTTCACAACTGTTCTTCTAGAAAAACTTATTTTTTTCTCCCAAAAGTTATTTTTCTTCAATTCTTTTTAAAATATATACAAAGTTATCTCCAAAATATAATAGGAAAATAATTTATTTTATTATATCACTTTGGTACATCAAACATTATATTTAAACATAATATGTTAAATATATCATATCATGTCTCCTTATTTTAACCACCAAACAAGTTCTATTACTCCAATCATTCTTAATTATAAGCTAAAATTTCCCAGAGAAAATTGATGTATCTAGTTTTAAATTAAGATCAAATACATAAGTTTTCATTGACCTACTTTGATTATTTTTTTCTTCATGATATTAGCCTTATATGTATAACTTTAAAATTGCACAGTTATGATTAAAGTCAAATGTTTGTAATAATTTGATAAATATGATTGAATGTCAATGTAAAAAACACTTACACCAACAAATGCTTATAAATTAAATATGGGTCTTACTAACCAGTGCCCTATAGGCAATGATTAAAGATTTCATTAATAGAAACTTTGTCTTGAAAATACAAATTTTTACTTCTTTCTTAGTTATAATTACACCACTTTTCAATGCAAACTTACTTATTTTAGTACTTTAATCAATGTCTCAAGGACAATGGTTAACATTCTCCATTAAATAATTTTTTAATATAATTTAGCGGTTAAATTGGAGAGATGATGATGATATTTTCTCTTTCGGGAGTTGATCACCATGAAACTCTTAGGCCTATGTGTCTGCACTAATAGCTACATTAAGGCCAACGACACATATTAAAAAAGATGTTCTTCACGGTAGTTAAGCATGCAGGGCTTTTTGTAGCAGATTAAAAGGTGGCCTAGTCAAAAAATGTACAATCCACAAGAAATGGAGATCATGAACTTCAAGATTGATAATATAATTAATTGTTATCATAATCAGAGCAAAGGGAAATTATTGGTGTTAAAGTAGATGGAGTAATTCACTGTAATGTAATCCCTTTTTTAGCTGATGGAAAAAGAAAAAAAAAGTAAGAAAATAAAGAAGATAATAACTAACTTCTTTTTTCAAAAATCGTTTTATCTTGACCTTTATAAAAGCAATGCATGAGTACGTGGATGTGTCGTTTATGAAACGCATATACCTTTCCCTATGAGGTTGGAAGGGACAGCTTTGATGGAATATACAAGTTTAATCTGTTGGCATGAACATGATCAACTAGACCATACTATATATATAACTTCATTTGCTATCAAAGTTGAGGTGCCAGGTTTGTATGATCACTAAAGTGAAACAATTGAGTATTTTAGGTAAATAGAACTTTTCTTTTTAGGAACAAACAAGATAAGGTTCACTCATCCTTCCTAGTTCTGCAAGTTAGAGGATAATCTTAAACAGCAGGGGAACTGTCCTTGCTAAATCAAATAACATGGCTCTATCCTCCTATCAACCAACTTTAATTTGGCACATAATTATTTTTTGTGCGAACTCATGTAATCCTAAACAATTCGTTATTTGGTGTTTGACATATAATTAAAAACAATTAAATTTAATCCGTAAGAAGGCCTACCTTAACTAGTAATGTTGAAATTATCCGGCTAAATATTTTCCGTGATTACTTGGGTTCGAATACATAATCTTCTCTTTGTATATACGATCTCTGATTGACTGTATAATTTTTGTTACACAATAGTGTATAAATGAATATTGTACTTATCCTTAAAAAAAATATTGCACTTAATATTGTGTTTATCTATTCTTAACCTATCAATTAACACAATATGACACATTTGATAGATATGTGAGTCTCTTAATCATGTGATCCTAATACCAGGGTGAATATAACTAGATCATTTGGTGGAATAGGGTGTATTGAAGTGGAGTGAGGTGAAATAGCACAACATCCATATTTAAAATATAACTAAATTTTAGAGGCTAAAAATTCTTTCAAGTGAATATACATGCTTCATAGGATTAGTTTTTAATTCAGGATAGAGAAATACATAAGGCACAACCAAAATATTAGTGTGACAAGAAATGGGGACAACTTATACCCCTATTTCTTGTCATTATGGTCATCAAATCAAAATTGTAGAAATCGATTAACTTGGTATCTTACATTTACAAAACAGTAACAATTTAGTTCTTCAAATTTAAGAATGTCTTAACATATTATACTTTTTTTAAAGTTCAGTATCCGGTCCAAAAGCCGATCAATTGTACTCAATAGACTTTTGTTGTAATAACACAAATATAAATCTTTAAAATTGTAATGCTAAAGTCGAAAAAAGACAAAATTGGCCAGCATTTTTAACTTAAAATACTAAATTGTTATTGTTATTTTAAAATAAGTCTAAATTGTCCCTTTCATTAAAATTTAAAGAGCAAAATATTATAAAATAATGAAAACTTACCATACACGTAAGTCCAGGGCAAGACAAGGAATGAATCACAATCACATCAAGTAAAGATGAACATTGTACCAAAGAAAAAAAAAAGATGAACATGTGATCGATGAAGTGGTTAAGTACTTTCTTCTATGTAGTCTTTTTCATTTTCTTAATGCACTAGTATACTACAATTTTTTTTTTAATTAAAAAAAAGCTTTGGCACTCACTGTTTCTCATGAAGTGGGAACATAACAAAGATAGCAAGTTGTGGCTTCAAAATATATTTTTATAAACTAAAGAAGAAAAGGAAAAAGTTATGATCACTGATTAGTTATATCTAATGTCTCTATTATATATATTTCACTTGTCATCTTTAATCCCAACGTTGCTTTAATACTTTGTTTGCATGCGGCAAATAATAGTGACATTATTTCACATCAACTAATTAAGCTAGCTACTGATTTTGTCCATTATATATATTCAATTCTTAGCATCAATCAGAAGGGTCTTTCATTCTTAGACTAACCAAATTTTGAGGCTAAAAATTCTTTCAAGTTAGCTAGCAATCTATATAGTTTGGTACTCTATTCTTCCTTCTCTAGTAGTACTATATGTATATGTATGTATGTATTTATTTAGTTTGGTTCCAATTTTCCATTTACATAACTTGATTTGAGCATAAGCTTGGTTTCATGAGTGTGGCTGTTTATTTCTGGAAATATTGTCAAGTCATGCAAGACTTTGAAATTCTGAATTTCATTTGACAGAATGAATATTTTGGTTTTGATTATTTGAAGTTAAACTCCTTTTAATTATTTTTTTTATAAGGTTGTTACCGTTGATTTTGTTTTTGAAATTATTTGTTTTTATCAGTTTATCTCTTGATTTGTTTTAAGAAGGGGGGTGTATTTGTAACTTTGACTATTGGAATCATAGCAAATGACTAAAACAATTTAGGAGACAGCTGTTGTTTATCTCTTTTTAAGATTCGAGAGTTGGATTTTTTTGTAGTAGTTTAATTAACATGAGACCATAAGTCTATTGTTTGGTAGTTTAAAATTAATGTTTATTGTTTTCAATATTATTATCAGGTAGAAAATTCTACTTTTATCAATTGGATTTAGTGAGAGATTAAAGAAAATTAATGGATATATACGAGCCATTCCAGCAAGTTAGCATGTGGGGTGACAGCTTTAAAGTTGAAGGTGGTCTTAATTCAATTGCTTCCCCAATGTTACTAGTGAACAGTAACACTACTAGCATGGAGAACAAGGTGAGAGAGTTATAACTAATAATTTGATTTTATATTATAGAGTCAGCCTCATTTAATGTGGAAGCTAGATTATATAACAATCTTATGAATTTGTATTTTGCAGTCTGAATATATTCCTCATGAACCAAGGGATCATTCAGAAGCTGAACAAGAGATTACAAATAATAAGGTAATGAAATTTGATCGACATAAATTGTGACATTTTGATTTTTTTCCAAAATATTTGTGATGAAACAATGAAAGTTTTTGAGTTGTTTATGTGTCTGTGACATTATGTGTAGGTACTTAGACGCCTCACCCAGAATCGAGAGGCTGCTAAGAAAAGCCGGGAGCGCAAAAAGGTAATATAAATAAATTTACTTACAGGAAAAGTCATTTGAATTGTTCTTTTGTTATATTAAACGGTTGAGGAAATGAAAATTCAGGTTTTTATCCCATTCAAATCAATAGAACAGTTTATAAAGATGAAAGCAGTTATAACTGACTAACAAACATATTTCTAACTAACTTTTAACTAATCCACAAATATGAAACATATGCTTGAATATTGTGCAGGCTTATGTTAAACAATTAGAATCAAGCAGATTGAAGCTCATGCAATTGGAGCTGGAGATTGGGAGAGCAAGAAAGCAGGTGAACCAAAACTAACAATTAATTTACCATCTTTACTTCTGATTTATATTTATGTTATGTTCTTTCAATTGTCAATTTTAAGCATATATTAAAATTTCTACTTTAGTTGCAGGGTATTTGCACAGGAAATGCATTAGACACCAGTTTTATGGGATCATCTGAAACAATAAACCCAGGTTTGTGATTCTTGATATTAATGTCAAGCATTCTTTATTTTTTTTTTTAATTCTTGTTACATTTTTCTCATTGGTCTTTGTGTTCTGTTAATTAGGGATTGTCGCGTTTGAAATTGAATATGGAAATTGGGTTGACGAGAACAATAGGCGGAACGAAGAACTCAGAAATGCATTTCAAACTAATGCGTCTGAAGTGCAGCTCCGTCTAGTTGTTCAGAGTGTCTTGAGTCATTACTCGGATCTTTTCAGAATGAAAACAGATGCTGCAAAGGCTGATCCCCTCTATTTAATCTCCGGTGTGTGGAAACCATCCGTAGAGCGCCTTTTCCTATGGATCGGAGGATCTCGCCCATCACAGCTTCTAAATGTACAAATCTGATCTTAATAGCGAATTAGATTAAAAGTCGGTACTCTCGAAACCTCAACGAATCACTAACCATTATTAGTTTTTTTTTCTTTCTGCTACAGCTCATTGTGCCACAACTTGAGCCTTTGTCTGATGAACAAATGTTGAGCATTAAAAAACTTCACCTGTCGTCTCAGCAAGCCGAAGATGCTCTTTCACAAGGACTAAATAAACTCCAGGAGAGCCTGGTCCAAGACATGGCATTTGTTCCATTAAATGCTGCAAATCATGGAATTCAGATGGCTATTGCTATAGACAAATTTGAGGGACTAGAAGGTTTTGTAATCCAGGTAATGTAACACCAAGAAATTTGAATCAACTAGGAATTTTCTAATGCCACTCTTTTATCCTAAGTCCTAGTGTTCAAATTATAACTAGACCCTTACTCATCATTACATTATTCAATTTGATACATTGTGAATGATTTGTGTTGTCCACAGGCAGATCATCTCAGACAGCAAACTCTGATACACATGTTCCGCGTCCTGTCTACACACCAAGCTGCTAGGGGATTGATTGCTGTTGGGGAATACTTTCATCGTCTTCGTACTATATGTTCTCTTTGGACTTCTCGTCCATTCGATTCCATGATATCACCTAGGATTACTCCTTAGAGGAAGAGCTGGATACCTGCTTATGATGCTTGAGTTTCAACTTTACCGAACAGATGTTCAAATTTTGGTTGAATCTATATGTTATGTGTATAAACGAAACTTAATGCTGTGTAGCAGCAAGAGGCAATATTATATGATTTGATGCTATTAAGTTTAGAGTATGCTTGTACATACTATGTATTGAGTTGTGATTTGATGCTGATGAGTTTAGAGTATGCTTGTAAATACTATATATTGAATTAAAAGGAGTTCATCTTCGTTTTAGCATCTTTTGAATTGAAAGGAGTGGCATTTTAAGTGTATTTCAAAAGTTCTATTCTGAATGAAGAGGGTCATAAATCATTTCAATTCAGATGGGACACTGTCTGTGACTGGTAGACAGGATCAGATGATGCTATACAAATTATTGGTTGATTTCATAATTATATCTTACGCAAAACTATATAAATTGGAAAATGCAACACTAGAAACTTGAAGAAGAAAAAACACTTCAATGGTGTATTGGTACAAATAACCGATTATCGCCGTCACAACCCTATTTCGATACCTCTATTGTCGTTCTCAGAATGACTTGTTATAACCGTATGTCTATTTTCTCTCTAGCCGCACTACAACGCCTCTTTTGTTTTAAATAACCCCTTTTTGCTGTGAAATTCATTACGACGGTCATCTTCTTCCGATCATCTAACAACTTGACCATAAAACAAAGTTAAACATCCTATTTCAAGGTTGATTGTTTGGAGTGTCTTGTGCTCTCGACACATGTCTAAGTGGTTAATGCGCAATGTATGTGAGTGTTGTAAATTTTAGATACCTAAATAATTTAAGTGTATTTTAGCTATTTTGGAAGAAGCATATGGGCATAACAGTCATAGCACCATACACAAAAAGAAGGCAAACTGACCACAAATTTCCCGGGAAAATAATAATGGAAAATTCACGGCTATGAGAAAAAACAAAATCAAAATTTCCTCTTCAAGAAAAATTACAAAAAATAAAAAATAAACAAAAAAATTCTAAAATTAAAAGATTCTGTCAGATTCATGTGTTTTTGTTATCTCTGAAAAACCAAAAACCTCTTCTCTTCGAAAATCAAAGGAAAAATATGAGCAATTTAAGAACACTATGCAGAACTCAAACAGTGTTCTCCTTTATTAATTGCAGACATCAATTTCGATTTAGGGCTTCATTTTGGAACCCTAATTGCAAACCCTATTTACAATCGCCATGGTTATATTCTACATGGCTTAGTTCTTCGGGTAATTCGATAAGACCCATGCCTCGGTTTCGCCTCAATCAGAAGAGAACTGCGGCGAAAGCAACGAATTGGGATCAACAAAAAACCCCTTATGAAACTCTTGGTAATTTTCAGTTTCAAGTTTGTTCCTTTTTGGGAAAATTGGGCAAAATTAATCTAGTAGCTAAAAATTGGTAATTTTTGCTTTAAAGTTTGTTCCTTTTTGAAAAAATTGGTCAAAATTTAAAATTTGTATTTTTCATTTTTTGAGTGTATAATTGTAATTTATCCATTCATGGTTCAGAGATTAACTATTTGAATGATGGGTGATGGTAAAAATAAGAAATTAATGTGTTTGGGTTTGTTACTGTTAAATATGGTTGTGTGATGTTGGTGTTTTTTTGTAGGAAGATAATAGAGATGGAAATTTTGTGGATAATTGTTTTGTTTTGAATGTTTGTTCTTCAATTGTGTATGCTGAAACCAACAGAATTGGAAGGCGATGCTGATGATGAGCAGATAAAGATTGCTTATAGACGTTTGGCGAAATTTTATCATCCAGATGGTATGTACTTAATCTTAGCTACTTGTTTTATTTTTAGTGTATTAATTATGAAGTTAAGAACTGTATTTGTCAACTTCTAATTGTGCTGGCCTCGTTCTATATTTGAAATTTGATCCTATATTAATCATATCTAGCTGAAATATAGTGTTTTATTCATTTAAGAAGAAGCCAAGCAACTGCAACTACTTAGCAGTCAGCGTTTGTCTTTTAACATTTTGTTTTGAAATTTTTAGTCTGCTAGAACATGTAAGGTCTTTTGTTAATCCTACAAAGCAGTTTTAGCTTGCAAGTGTTTCTCCAACCGTGTGCCATTCAACTTAGTGTATGTTCGGAAAGGACAATTTTCATGGTGGTAGTTGTGATACGGTTCTTCTGTGCTACTGCTATTTTATTGAGGATGAATATAAACTCTCAATACGTAATAATCAGTTTTTACTTTACTCTTCAAGTCTATGATGGAAGAGGAACCCTTGAGGAAGGTGAAACAGCGGAAGCTAGGTTCATCAAGATTCAAGCTGCTTATGAATTACTTATAGATGCAGAGAGGCGGAAAAAGTATGACATGGCTAACCAGGTCAACCCTTTGAAGGTAACATTTTTATTTCAGTGGTCAATAGTAGTTAACCACGTAGTTCTTTATCATTTACATAGCATTCTATTTTGCACATTTTTTTGTACACTGCCCGCGTTTGGAACTTGTTAGATGGGATTTCATGTGAATCTTAATATGTGTGATTACTAGTATTAACCATCAAGCCTGAACCCATTCTTTCCAACTTATATTTAATGAAGCCGTTTCAATTTCTTCTTATACTGTCGGTTAAACTAATGTCTATATGGACTGTTCAGTAAACTAAATGCTAAACTATTTAATTAATGCTGATGAGTAATAGAATCACATTTGTTAATCCTATAGGAAGGAAAGAGATATGATGAATTTCTACCCTTGGTTTAAAAGCTAAAAGCATGACAGAGCCTGATGAACTTCAATAAATTGTTACTGTTTAATCTTTTGTCCACAGAAGACTCTTTGAATTATTTACTATCCACTCCTATATCTGTGGTGCTACAGCCTGAAATGGAAATACCTTCAAGCGTTTCCTTGAAACCTCTTAAATCTTAAAATACATACGACCAGTGATGGATGTAAATTTTTGTTGTTATTAATAGAATATATCAGTTTTCTTCATATTTTAGATTGATCTGCTGTGTCATTCAGGCATCTCAAGCATGGATGGAGTGGCTTATGAAAAAACGAAAAGCTTTTAATCAGCGGGGTGATATGGCAATTTATGCTTGGGCTGAGCAGCAGCAGCGCGAGTTGAATGTGCGTGCTCGTCAACTTTCTCGTTCAAAGGTATTGGGGTATGCTTGAATATGTTGTCTGTTAACTGTAGGATTAAATGATTGTATCACCTTGGTTTTCTCCCTACAAATAAAGTTATAGTCAGTTGTTGTTACATTTCACTTCCAATATTGAGTGATTCGGAAGAATCCATGGTCCTCCTAGCTTCATACATAAACATCATAGAGAGTTGTTTTTTACCAAAGAATAGGGTGTTGGAAAATGTCAGTATCACATATTTCATTACTTCTCAGAACCATATGCTATTTTTTCCCCTTGCAAATGACTTGGGAAGTATTTATGAAATCTCAGGTTGATCCAGATGAATATAGGAAGATTCTGGCAAGAGAAAAGAAGGCTTCAGCTGAACATTTCAGCAGTACCCTTAAAAGGCACACACTTATACTGCAGAAGAGAGATATAATGCGAAAAAAGGCTGACGAAGAAATGAAGAAGACTATCGGCCATCTCTTAGCCGCAGAAGGTCTTGAACTTGATGACAGTGAGGAGGAATTATAGTGAACGTCAGACTGGGTAGCTATCTACTTACCAGTAGCTAATATGTGATCCAGTACCATAATGTCTCCCTCCATGGATCTGACTATTCTTTAATTATTATAATTATAGAGAAGATATATGTAACGTCAAAAAAAGAAGAAGATATATGTACATATGTTTTGTTCCTTCCAAACTAAATTGAATGAGAATTTATCTTTGCAATTAGGGTCATTTGGACTGAGTAACTGAAATAATTCAGAATTTTAATTTCAGTTCTAATTTTATGTGCCAAGGGAATCCCCCAATCAGTTGTTAGAAACTAATACCGTACGGTGTTTGGAATGCGGTGTCAACTTTTTTATGTATGAGTATTGAAGGTACTCTAATCTGATACACAAATGTCCAAATTCAACAAGGCAACAAAGACTATACCTTCCAGCCAACCCAACATAATGTTACTCTGTATAACAAATGATTTGAGATTAATTTGTTTTGTATTGTTTTACTGTCCTTATAATCAATTAATAAGAGATAGAACTCCTTCAAAAAAAATAAAAAATAATAAGAGATAGAACTATAAAGATAACATAAAGGATAAACAAGAAGTTAATATCTTTAGCACAAATGAAGAAACCAAAGGTCAAAGCCAAAGTCACTCTATAGACTTACCTACTGGAATCCTCAATGTAAGTGGTATGGCTCTCAGAAAGAAGTTTAATCAAGGGATTCTCTATATCATTAGCAGACTCACTATTGTCTCCCAGAACGGTAATCTTCTCAACACTAGTGACGACCACCACTTGCTCCTTACGAGTTGAGAGTTCATTTGCAACAACTGCATGCATCTTGTACTTCTCAATAGCTGCACTAGCCTTATTTACAAGAATGCTTGAATCTGTCTCTAACTGTCACACAAGGAGGAAAGAAATTTCAGTAACGTGTCAAAGATATTTTACTCATGTCCCATTTTTGGATGCCTGTTATTCTTTTCTTTTTTTAAGAAAATTTGAATGTCCTGTTATGAAAACAGAAAAATAATCTCGCTAACATGAATACCTGATAAGAGATTACTACCAAGATGTATTTTGATCCTCTCATGTGGTGTGCTATTTCAGGTCACAAACATTTCATTTTCTAAATATTCTTGGAGGAAAACATAGATAACCATTTCCTTTAGAAAATCAATACTGATAATTTTAGTTTATTCTTCTATAACTATAACTGTGGAAAGGGTGCTTGATTACATGCACGGTGTCATCGCATGTAGAACTAGACTAAACTCATTTTCACCTATGTTCTCCCTAACAATTCCTCTTTAACCAGAGCTCATTAATCACTTGATCATAATCACTTGCTTAATTATTAAGTCGTTTTACAACAAGTGGCAGAAAAATTGGGCTAATGAAGAAAGTAAAAGTGACTGATGGCTCATATTAATTATGAAGAAAAATTCTGATTATGATCAAGTGATTAATGAGCTTTAAAGGGTGCTTAGTAAATTACATGAGTTTATTACTGATGTCATCACATGTAGGCATGATAAAAAGTTGAAGAACGAAAATACAGTTTCCTTAATAAATTAATTATGTTTCAAGTCATTTTTTGTCTGATAGTTCCTTTAATAACAATTGGATCTTTTTCCCCTAATATTTCCTTTGCAATTGCATTCTTCTTCTTCCTATGAATAGTCGTTATCTATGTGTTAATATTTTCAAACTTTTACACGTTTTTAAGTCTCTCTTGTTGGACCCACTTCATTTCCATTTTTCTTCAATTTGACTTTAGCTACGCGTAGTTGCCACAATTGCAATATCATTTTCCTATTAAGAACGACTGAGATTTTGTATGTTTGACAAAATCTTATCTTTAATTGTTTATATAATTCGATCATTAAATTAATAGACGAGAATAGGTATCTTTGATTGTTTATGTATACTACTACTACCCATTATAGAAACTCAATCTTATTCTGCTTGTGAAATTACAATGAGAAACTATATTATTATTCTTATACTCCATGCATTGTTGGTGTTGTCCTCCATTGTTGGGTTCAACTCATCAACAGATAATGGAGACGTGAAGTGCAAAGAGATGGAGAGATTTGCACTCCTCAGATTTAAACAAGGCCTCCAAGATTACTTTGGCATGTTGTCTACATGGAAGGACCACCGAAATTATGCAGATTGCTGCAAATGGAAGGGAGTCCAATGCAACGATCAAACAGGTTATATTCAAAGACTTGATCTCAGAGGTGGTTCGGGACCACGCTATTTGGTTGGTGAAATCAATCCTTCAATAACTGAACTGCAGCATCTAAAATATTTAGATCTCAGTTATTTGAATACTAGCGGACAAATTCCAAAATTTATTGGCTCCTTCGTAAACTTAAGATACCTTGATCTCTCAAATGGTGGTTATCATGGGAAGATTCCTTCTCAACTTGGGAATCTATCACAACTGCAACACCTTATTCTCACCGGCAATAAACTTGTTGGAGTAATCCCTTTCCAGTTTGGAAATCTTTCATTGTTGCAGTCTCTTAATCTTGATTTCAATTCTGCTCTTAGAATCAACAGCCAAAGTCAAAGCAATGTTGATTGGCTATCCAATCTCTCATCTTTGAGAAAAATTGACTTGAGTTATGTTCAAAATCTCAACAATTCTTCCCATAATGCCTTGCAATTACTAGCAAAGCTTCCAAGGCTTGAAGAGTTGCATCTAAGTGAATGTGGCCTTACTGACGCCAATATGATTCGGTTATCTGATTCTCATTTGAACTTTTCCACTTCTCTTATTGTCCTTGATCTTTATGAGAATCAGTTGACATCATCAAAGATATTCCACTGGGTACTTAACTACAGCTCCAATCTCCATGAGCTTAACCTTTATGGTAATTTGTTAAGAGGTACCATTCCTGATGATTTTGGCAACATAATGCATTCACTTGTTAGTCTCGATCTCTCCAAAAACAGCCTAGAAGGCAAGATCCCAAAATCCATTGGGAATATATGCACTTTGGAGACATTTCGGGCTTCTGAAAATCGCTTAAGTGGGGACATTTCAACTTTTACCCATATTAATTATTCCAAATGCATTGGAAATGTGTCCTCATTACAAGAACTCGTGTTAGTGGGAAATTTGATTTCAGGTACGTTACATGACATTGCAATGTTATCATCTTTGAGAAGGTTAGAGTTGCATTACAATAAATTGCTTGGAGAAATACCCACGAGCATTGGATCACTTACAGAGTTAGAGATTTTAAGGTTGGGTGGAAACTCTTTTGACGGAGTTGTCTCTGAATCCCATTTCACAAACCTCTCCAAATTAGAACTCCTACATTTGTCTCATAACCCGTTGACTATGAAGGTTAGCAATGACTGGGTTCCTCCTTTTCAATTAGTGGATTTAGCCCTAGTTTCTTGCAATCTCAATTCTAGATTTCCTAATTGGCTTCAGACGCAAAATAACCTATCTTATCTTTACCTTTCAAATGTCAGTAATCTATCTCCAATACCTCAATGGTTTTGGGGCAAATTGCAAACACTAGGTTACATGGACCTCTCAAACAACAATCTCTCTAGCAAGGTTCCCAATTTGGAACTCAATCTTACCAACAATCCTGAAATAGATTTGAGTTCAAATCAACTTGAAGGTTCCATTCCTTCTTTTTTATTGCAAGCAGGAGTACTGCATCTTTTCAATAATAAATTTTCAAATTTAGCTTCCTTTCTATGCAGCAAAAGTAGCCCTAACAATTTGGGAGTTTTGGATTTATCAAACAATGAATTAAAGGGTGAGTTGCCTAATTGTTGGAATAATCTAACCTCATTACAGTTTGTCGACCTGAGCAACAACAAGCTGTCAGGAAAAATCCCCTTCTCAATGGGTGCCCTTGTTAACATGGAGGCTTTAATTTTAAGAAATAATAGTTTGAATGGACAGCTTACTTCCTCGTTGAAGTACTGCTCAAGCAAGTTGGCTTTGTTGGACCTTGGAGAAAATATGTTTCATGGTCCATTGCCTTCATGGATTGGAGACAACTTACAACAATTAGTAATCTTAAGCCTTCGATTCAATAAATTCTATGGAAATCTATCTTCAAATCTTTGTTATTTGAGAAAACTTCATGTCTTGGATTTGTCACTAAATAACTTATCAGGAGGAATCCCAACTTGTTTAAAGAATCTTACTTCAATGGCTCTGGACTTCATGAGCCTAACAACATCATTGGAGCACTTGTATTTTGTTAACAATAGGTCTCTTGCTGTACCATATGATTTCTCACTATTCTTGATGTGGAAAGGTGTAGACCAACGTTACAAAAATGCCGATAAGTTTTTAAAAACCATTGATCTCTCTAGCAACCATCTTACAGGGAAAATACCAACTGAAATGGAGTGCTTATTTGGATTGATTTCATTAAATTTGTCAAGGAACAATCTCAGTGGAGAAATAATTTCAAACATAGGAAACTTCAAGTCACTTGAATTTCTTGATCTGTCAAGAAATCACCTTTCAGGCAGAATTCCTTCCAGTCTTGCTCACATTGATCGTCTCAGTTGGTTGGATTTGTCAAACAATCAGCTTTATGGAAGAATTCCAATTGGAACGCAGCTGCAGACATTTAATGCTTCAAGTTTTGAAGGAAATTCTAATCTCTGTGGAGATCCCCTTGATATAAAATGTCCTAGAGAAGAGCCAGCAAAACCAAAAGTGCCAACAACTGATGCAGGAGATGACAATTCGATATTTTTGGAAGCATTATACATGAGCATAGGGCTAGGATTCTTCACTAGTTTCATTGGCTTAGTAGGCTCAATGTTGTTAGTGCCCTCTTGGAGAGAAACTTACTCCAGATTCTTGAACACTTTGATATTGAAAGTCTTCATGTGGTGGAAGCAGTGAATGTACCTGGCCAGTTTCTATCAATGAAAACAATCTACTTTTTACTTTCTCCCAAGAGCACTAATGACCCTTAAACAATCTACTAAACCACTCACTTAACACTCCCATTGAACTACATATCCATCCAAAGGGAAGTACTCTTCCCGTTTCCGATAACCAATTATTAGAAAACCAATTCGCGCATGAAATGGATGTTAATTTAGAACTAGACTGCAGCAACTCGCGCATGAAATGGATTTTATATTTTGTAAAGTTAGGTTCTATTTTTTAGAGTTAAATATGTCTTTGGTCTTTATAAATATTTAAACTTTTCGTTTTAGTCCCTTTAAAGAAATTCTTCAACTTTTAGTCTCCAAAAGTTTTCCATCTTCCCTTTTAGTCCCTCTTTTAAAGTAAACTCATATGTAGAATTCATATTTTTGAATAAAATTTTGCAGAAAAATTAATAATATTATAAGAATCTCTCAAAAAAAATTAGAATTTTTTAACAAAACATGAATTAAATATGAATTTTTATATTTTTGATGGTTAAAAATTCATATTTTGTTAAAAAATTCTAATTTTGTTTGGAAAAGATTTTTACAATATTCTTTCTATACATGGTATATTGTTAAACATAGATAATGCGGTATGCAATAACAGAGATCACTACCAAGAGGTATTTTGATCCTCTCATGTGGTATGCAATAACAGATCACAGACAAACACGTTTCATTATCTAAATATGCTCGGTGGAAAACATAGATAAAGCAGTTCCTTTAGAAAATTAGTACTATTATTTTAGCCTATTCTTCAATAACTTAGGAAAGGGTGCTTGATTATATGCAAGGTGTCTTCACATGTAGAACTAGACTAAACTCATTTTCACCTATGTTCTTTTAGTAAAACTCTCTCAACTTTCTGTATCAAGATATTTTTTCTATGTTAATAAGTGGAAATCAGAATTTATCAAAATGGTAAATGTCCATATAGAACTCTAAAATCGAAAAAAATTGCTATTTACTCCGTAGTTTAACAATTTAATGCCATAAATACCTTGAAAGACACACAGAATGCTTGAGGAGCCCAGTCTTTCCGAAGCATTGACAACATTTTTGGCACTTGAACAAGTTTCACATCCAAGAGGTGAGATCCTGATTGAATTTTGTGCTCCACCTGCAAGATTAACATGAAACAAGAAAGTTGAAGCAAGTCTTAAAAGCTACTATTGCATTACAAGTTGTACTACCAGACAGAACACAAGCCACCATTCATAACTTTCATGCTTACTGAAATAGAAGCAAGACATTTAAACATAAGGGCAAATTCTCTAAATACATATTCCATCTTTGATACAAGCAATTTTTATTTCAAATGATAAATCTCTTGTCCCTTAACCAATTACATAACCATTTTAACCAAGATATATGGCATTAAAACTTTCATGAAATCAAGAGCGAACATAACATATTTATACCATATCCTTCCAAGGAACATAATAGTCAGATACTGCAGCAGCAAGATAAAACATTCCGCGTGGGCCAATACACCTCATTGACATTGCAATCATCTGCAACATCTGTTAAATAAAAGGCAATTAGCACTCACTAGTTTGTGCAAGAAAATCTGATAGTTAAATAAAACAAGCTCTATTTTGCAATTAAAAACTGACAACACATGGAATAAAAATCACAATAATGTAATCCCAATCCATGGTTGATTGTAGTTATCACACGGATTTGATAGGCAGAGAGTGGGAATAAATTCCATATAGGAGACTTAAATGTCCTTTTTTGTTGCATCAAACAGGACTTATAATCTAAAAACAACGACTAAGCTAACCTGAAGATACTCAAATATGGTGCTGAAAGGAAGTTTTAACAAGTGATCACCTGCTACTGCCTGCATTAGAACAAAAGGCCAATGAGGCTATAATTACATTTGAATCAGCTAATGCTAGTGTAAAATTATTAAAAAGAGACAGTGCAGTTTCAGAAACATTAATAGAAGATAAATAAATGCAAGTATAACACAAAATCCAATCAATAGATCATACATTATGGTGTTCCAAAAGAGCTCTTGTCATTGCTTCAGAATAAGCCTTGCGAACTGAAAGAAAAAAAATATAATTCAGCAAAATCAAGAAATCCCAGTTGATTTTCTAAAGTAGTAATATCAATACACAAAAGAAATTAAGTAAGGATATTAATTAAGTCACGAAATAGCCAATAAAGTATAAATGATATAGGTGCATTTAGGTTAATCTTTGACGAACCATAGTAAAGAGTAAGACTCGTCTAGAAAAATAACTTAATATCATCATACCATACAACATTAACATGCATTGTCAAGTATTGTTAGATTATCAAGATATCAAGTGCAATGATATGTAAATGATTGTTCATACCATTATAAGTATTAATCTATTCATCTTATTATGGCATGAAAAGAGGAGAAAACAGAAACTGGAAACCTTGAATATTTAAGCCGTTCGTCAGCTCAAAGCATTCAAGTAAGGGATCATCAGGAAGGGATCTGCAAAATGGCTGGAAACTTCCCCTGCATGATTATTCATTGGGAAATCAACACATCAAACATGAGAAAAGGATAATTGCAGGATCAGAAATTTACCTACGGTGCAAAAAGATAACAGCATATCCAGCCTTCAGAAAGTACCTGCAAAATAACCACCAACACATTCTTCTCAAGAGCATAGAAACGGACATTTACCAGTTTATTTCTACGAAAACAAGGAAAGTGCATCGTACTCGGTAGACGTGGCCCCTCGATGACCAGAACTGAAATTATCAACATAACGGACACGTCGTTGCTCCAATGGAGCAGTGGTACCACCAGAAGTCACACAGACAATTCTCCTAGCTTTACCATTTGCTGAGGTCTCAGAAACCACCAAACAACATTTACAAAAGAAGCATAAAGCAACATATAAAAAAATATGAAAATTTGAATGCTATGTTGAAGCTAACTTACCTAATGATGAAGAATTGTGTTTAATGAATTGAATCAATTTTTGAGTTATTTCATAAATGTTGTTCATAGGAGGAGCAGAGCCAAAAAAAGCTTTGGCTTGTGTCTCAAGGGTTTTCCCTACATCATCTGACTTGTTTGAGGCATCTATCTAATCAAAGTAATGTGTTTATCTCCACAAAGTAGTGAGTGACACGGGGCATGAACACTGGACTCAACATTGAAACTTACAAACTGACACTCATAATAATTTAAAAAAACAGAAGCAATGAAATGTAATGATATGTGTCGACGTCGGACCCCGATACAACATTGGTGCTACATACATAGGTTTATCTATTATTCTTATGACAACTTTAATTTTCATTTCAACATAAGAAACATTTCATTACAACATAGGAAACATGCTAACGTGAATGTTTAAATTCTTATAAAAAAAGACGTGAATGTTTGAATAAAGAAAGAGCCACGTTGTATGAGATAGTAATTAGAACTTAGAAGCTAACAGTTTTGAAATTACGAATAGAAGCTAATGTTAAATCAAATTACTAAGTGCATTATAAAAAAAATAATAATTAGCGAGAGAGGTTTTAGAATAATCACCGGGAATAGGATGTAATTGGCGATTAAGAGTGTTTTCTCAATAGGGTTTGCTCACAAATCCAAAGTATCCGAATTCTAAAGCTAAAAGGTGTTTAAATAACCTTAAGGAGGAATGGAGTCAGTAATGACATTCGTACACCAACAACTTTCGTTTTTCTCTTTTTCTATTTGTCAACAACAATAGAAAGAGAACATAAGAAAAGTAAACACATAATCTAGTATGAGAGAGAGTTGTTCAAAAATTGTAAAAAAATAATTATACAAATATTATTTCTCTATTTTTATACGAGAGAAAATGCTGATTACTGAATTTGCCGAGTCTACTACTATCTTACGAGAATTTGCTCAGCTTTCTTTTGTTTCCGCACGACCCTTTATACCAGATCATGGATGTCAAATTGATTAGAGTTAAAATAGGATTGTCTGATATAAACTAGCATATTAATCAATTCATTTAGCCTGTTTAAAAAAAAAAATCAATTCATTTAACTAATATGTAAATTTTCATAATTTTATTTTTTCAAAATTACCTTTTTTTATTTAGTAAAAACAATATTTTTGAAAGAATCTAGCAAAAATATTAAAATGTCTCGAAATATTTGGTCAAAAAAGTCTCAAATTATGAACTCCCAATCCCTTGTAAGAATCGTCTTATTTGACCCCCAATGAATCTTATGCGTAGGCATGACAACAAAACCCGTGCTCATGGATACCCGCCCAAACAACTTCGATTTGACGGGTTTTTTCCGATTTGACTGAGTTTGGGTATGAGTTTGAGTTTTTCCCGATTTCAAAATACGGGTAACGAGGATTAAATAAAACTTTTACAACATTATAATTGAGGCTTAAAAAAACTTTTTTTATTAAAAAAATTGATTCACTGCAAGGGCGGGGAATGAAGTGGAAGTACCGAACCCATTGGGGACGAGGGTGAGATTCAATTTCTCATCCTGTTGGATATGGGTAGGATAACACGTAAGTATATAGGAGTAGGAGATGGGAATGGGGAAGGCAAAACTCGTCCCCACCCCGTCCCATTGCCATGTCTACCTATGCGTCTCCTAGCTAGTCTTAACGAGTATTCATCTTAGTCACACAATAAAAATAATAATTAGTTTAGGTGAATTAATAAAACCATTCAATTTATTTATTTATTTCTTAATTTAGGTGAATTAGTATACATTTAACAAATATTTCCAGTTTTGAGGGTGCAGTGTATCGCATATGGGCCAGTTTCTATCCGTGTGTGGGCCTGTTTGAGCCCAAGCCCGTTAAGCCAAAAAAAAAACCAAAAAATACAAAAAAATGAACCTGACGTGAATCGAACACGCAACCTTCTGATCTGGAGTCAGACGCGCTACCATTGCGCCACAGATCCATTTGATGTTAATTCACCATCTCAATTCTACTAATAACCACCATCACCATCATCGCAGAAAAACTATATGAACAACATTTTCCCGCCAAACTCAACAAACCAAAATATTTCCATTCTCTCTCTCTCTATCTCTTCTTGGAGATAGAATCTTGAATTTTCGCGGGAAAATCAATCAATGGAAGAAGAAAGCTCCGAATTCATCGACATCAAGCTTTCTTCTCCCCCGAAGAAGCTCCCACTCGATCTTCCTCAAGATCCGCAGCTCAAATCCAGCCGCCGTCTCCGTCGACGAGGTGACACATGGGTGATTTCTGTTATGGTGATAATCCAACTAGGGTTCTTCATCGCCACCATGCTTGTCAACGATTGCTTCACCAACTCTCACGGTGACTGCACTTTTCCATCTCTTGGAAGAATGTCGTTTCAGCCTCTCGCTGAAAATCCTCTGTTAGGTCCTTCCATGTCAAAGTGAGTGTTCAAGTTTTGTTCTATGATTCTATTCGATTGGATTTGAGTTTCTAGTTTAGGTTTCAGAGGAATTGATTAGTGAAATTGAACTGTGTTTATTGTCTAATTTAGGTTTTGAAGTGATTAATTAAAGTGAAATGGAACTGCATTTGATGTTTAATTTAGGTTTAAAGCAATTTATTAGAGTGAAATTGAACTTCATTTTAGGGATAATTTAGGGTTTGAAAGGAATTGTATAATGCAACGATGGATAAAGTGTTGTTGTTGGTGGTGTAGGTTGGATGAAATGGGAGCTCTACGAAAGAACTTTTTGACGGAACGTCATCAAACTTGGAGACTTTTCACGTTTCCATTTTTGCACGCTGGAATCTTCCATCTTGTGATCAATCTCTGCAGTGTCATCTATGTTGGAATTCGCCTAGAGCAGGAGTTTGGGCCATGTAAATTTCTTTTCTAGTTCATTTGGATTTTGTTTCTATGTTTTCCGCACTGACACAAACACCGGACACGACACATAAATACCAAAGTGAAAGTGACTGAATGTGTTCATATGTGTCATTGTGTCAATGTCATGTCGGTGTTGGTGTTAAACATGTATCAGACACCGGATACACATTTAATCGGTCGGTGCTACATAAGTCCAATTGATTGAAATGATGCAAGGCTATGTAGCACTGAGCCACTCACACTACGAATTGAAGGCATTTTTGGTGTCCGATACGAGACTGACACATGTGGATACATTCAAATGATTTATTTTCTCAAAATGTTATTAGTATCGATGTGTTAGAGTTGTGTCCACTGTTCTCTGCTTTATTGATGCAAATTGAAAAAAATTCGTATATTGAAATGCTTTCTTGTTAAAATTTATGACGTTTTGTTTATAATTTGCAGTAAGGATTGGTATAATCTATATACTATCTGCTTTTGTGGGTGCCTTAATGGCTTCTCTTTTTCTTCAAAACGTCCCCGCTGTTGGTTCTTCCGGTGCTCTATTTGGATTACTAGGAGCATTGCTTTCAGAACTTGTTTGGAACTGGAAATATCATACCAAAAAGGTACTTAGTTTTTCGCGTCATAGCTGTTTCTCATTGTTCTGCGTGATTGATTTTTGATCAATTTTTTCTTTGGTGGAATGCAGATTTCAGAAGTAGCATCATTCGTCTTTATCTTTGTGTGCAACTTCCTCCTTGGTTTTCTGCCTTATGTAGACAATTTTTCAAGCATTGGAGGTTTTATATCAGGATTCCTCCTTGGATCTGTTCTTTTATTCGCCCCTCAGTTCCAACAAGTAGCTCCAAGTAAAGAAGATCAAATTGACTATGATCTCAAAAGTTACATCAAATTGAAGCTCAAGCAAAAGCTAGACAGACCACTTTCTAGGATTGTTTCTCTTATCCTCTTCACTCTGCTGTATGTTTCTTTTTGTTTTTAACATTCTCTTGTTTTATTCTATTTAATTTGAGGGGTTATCTGTCCTCTATCTATTGTGCTTTCCGGCATGCATCAAATCATTAAATGAGAAGGTTCTTTCTATATATGCAGATTGGCTGGTTGTCTTCTTGCAGTTCTTTATGGAATCAACATCAACAGTTATTGCACATGGTGTCCATATGTTGACTGTATCCCTTTCACAAGCTGGCACTGCAAAGACAGAGAAACCTTTTGTGAGGTATACAGCTAACTTTTGGCATTTCTCAAGTTTTAAGTACCTAACAAAATTTATATCACTTGAGGGAGTTCTCTTTTACAACTTTAAAGGCATAATAATAAATGGAACTCCATGATAAGATTGGATTTATTAGCCAAATTTTTAATCTGAAGAGGTCAATTGTTGGTTTGTTAATAATAACTGCAAGGTGATCCATTAAATTGAAAAAGAAATTGAATAAATTTAACCAAATAGGAATGTAATGTCAGCATACTAACTGATATGTGTCACTGGAACTTTTTCTTATCTGTTTGTTTACCTCTTTGGCTACTAGCTATATTTCTACACCGTTTTTTGTTGGCAATTAAGTAGCTCTTACTGCTGTTATTTGTAAACACTGATAATAATGATTTGTTTCCATACTAGTCAGGAAGCTCAGATTATTCTAAACATAAATTTCATAAAATGTCTTCATATTTAGACGTTTTATTCAAAATTGATTTTGTCTCCGTATATAGGTCAAATTAGAAGTAGAAAAAATTACAGTTTACATTAGGTTGAATAGGCTATGTTAAGTTTTAAGTCAACCTTGCTTTTATTGTAAAAACATCCCAACAAAACTCAATTCAACTCAAAGTCATTTTAATCAAATCAATTGTACAAAATCATGTAAAATCGTGTCAGTTTGACAAACACATGCTTATGCTGGCCATATGTGTACTGCAACTGCAGACAATGGTGAGTAATGCTCACTTGACGATGACATGTTTGGGGAATGGCAACTTCAAGGTCTTTCACTACACCAACATCTCTCGAGCAAGGATTAATGATTTGTGCAATTTAATATGTTGATGAGATACTGTATATTGTTTGGATAATTCCTTTTGTCCAAATTACCTGGTAATTCTTTTTGGGTAATACCAATTGTCAATTCTTTTTCTGAATATAAAGAAATATGAGCTTAATAAGAACTTAGGGAAGCTGATCGGACACAATCTGATGCAAGAGTTTATGGAGTTTGCCTTTTGATGTAAATACCACTATGGTGTAACATTTCAAGTTCTTGTGAAATAAACCCATTCCACTCCAAAAGATTAATCACTGTTTAGTTTGTGAAAATATTTTCTATTTTCATTTTTTTAAATTTGTGTAATTTTACTTAAAGAATTGCATTTGATAGTTTTTAGAACTACATCATCCTTAGCTAGCATTTCATATTCTTTCAATTATAATAATTCATTTCAAGAATCTCATGTATTTTTATTAACAAGTTAAAATGAACACATTAAAAAAATGAAATTAATAAATGTTTTGTTAAAACTTAGAGGAACTTGGTTTTTCTGACTTTTCCTATTGTTATTTTCTTCCATTTTAAATACCTAAAGAGTGACAGCTATGTGACACTTGCAGCCACTTTTCGGTTCAGTTATAACTCTAAGAATAAGCCTGCATATTTGTAACTACATGTGGCTGCAAGCCTGCAACTATAATAAGCCTTGACTTCTTTCAAAAAAATAAGCCTGCTGTGACTTGTGAGTTGTTGACTACTATACAGTATACACCCGCCGCCGCCTTTACAATTAAAGGCAACGATGCTGTAAAAAAGTGCAATAAAGACTTAAATTCCATTAGTGTGGGCCACGAATTTGTATAGGGTTCAAAGTTATAGCACATTAAAGTGCCAAAACCTTCTAAGCAAGTTGTAGATCCGTTAAATAAATGGAGTTGGTTTGTACCTCATACTCATTGCCAAACCAACCTAGCTGATCAACCAACTCAGAGGAGCAGATGAGTGGAAAAAGATGTTTTATTTCTTTTGGTTTAATTGCAGTTTTGCAAAATTCATCATCTATTTTAAAATTTGACACTTTTGGTTCTTTCGTCAAATATTTAGTCTAAAATATGATAAAATGACATGTTTTAAATTAAGTTTTTAAGGAAATTTTTTTAGAATTTTATTGATATTGATCTTTTTTTCATCATTAGATCATACACCACGCCAATTAAAATATATCTTCATTATTATTTTCCTTAAAAAAAAAATCACCTCATTAATATTTAGTTCAAAAGTTATGAGGGAAGACCAAAATTGTCGGATTGTAAAATAGAGGAACCAAATTCGTAAAATGGTGAAAATATGGGGTACAAATTGCAATTAAGCCAATTCATTTTTAGTTTATCTATCCTATGTGATATTCCATAGGTTAAGACAACTAAAATTATATATTTTTAATTTAAAATATCAATTATTATGTGTGGAAAAAACAATTATTTATTACAAAATTATTTATTAAATATAAAAACACAAATTCTAAATTAAATTTCCTACTTTTTACTTCTTATACTATACTATGCACGTAATAGAAAAACATATTTTTGATAGTGTTGTTTTGGGAGATGATTTTATTCAAACAATGAGAAACACTAAATGTAAACACATCTTTGTTGGAATTCATTTTTTTTTGTACAAGTTGGAATTCATATATAATTTGTCATATTGTGGGAAATTAGCCCTTCAAATATAAAAAATTGCAGGGCACCACTTTTTTATTTAAAAATTAAGAATTTTCGGCTGAAAATGCAAGTCTTTTTCATTGGTCCCTGCCTGGTACTGTCGGCTAAGGAAACATACACACTGGACCAAAATACCTTTAGCTAAAAAAACCATCAATGTCTCTTTTAATACTTGACCTATACATCTACATATGTGGTGGATACTTGTACTATACATGCATTAGATGGTGGTATAGCAGTCTTATCCCACTTATGACCCACTTTTATCATTGCGTTGGAGCAGCTGGTTGCTCTTCCATCTCAACTAATCTATCAAATTTTAAGTGGAAATTAAGTCCCAAGAAAAATCACACAATTTTGATGGGACTAAACTAACAAACTAGATTTAGGATTATATACTATATATCACAGGAAGCACTTGTCATGTTAAAGGGCCAGTATGGTATTATATAACGAAAGTTTGATTGACCAGAATCCTCGGGGTCCTACTCTATCAAGATCAAAAAAGAGTGTCATCCATCAAAGTTGACACTGCTAGGTGCTAATTATCCTCAGCACCTCCACAAGGCACAAGCCTCGTGTAGCCTCACCATTCAGTTTTGTCAACATGTGGAATCTTCTCATCGTCGTATCACATATGACTACGAGGTATACTAGCTAGTATAAACTTCAAATAGTTATTATTATTAATATGATATAAACAAAGTTGAATTAAGAAGGTAAAATCACATATCAAAATCACAATCATGAACAAGGACAGTTGCAATACCACGGCCTCCCCACATAAAAAGGCCTCCTTAAGTTGCCCTATTTTTAGAGCCTACTAGGAGCACCGGCATTCCTTTGCATTACCAAAAATGATTATTTGATGGTTTTAAACTTTTCCATAAAATCTGTATAAAGGGTAGTGGGAGGAGAAGGGATATTAGGTCGGTTTGGTGGGTACAGTCAAGTTAAGGACCGAAGTGTTTAAATATTGAGGGTTTGGTCCACACAACACAACTCAAAATGAAATATATTAATTAAAAAGAGATTTCAACTTGCACAACGAGTGTAAGGGTATGACTAAAAAAATTTACAAGCTAAAATACAAACCAGGAGATGATTTAGCCATGAATGATGAAGATCAAAGTTTAGTTTTTGTGTTTAGCTTTCACCCACCGAAAATATAGAAGTTTCACTTTATCAAACAGTTGATGTATAGACAGTTATTTTTGTTGAAAAATACGGCAAGTTGTTTTTCTTTTAGAGATCCCAAACACAAGACAGCTGAATCAAATTAATCGAAAATCAAAGTTTTCTAACAACAATTACTAATTATATTAATATTAACCGTTTAAAAAAACATTGGTAGGAGAAGGAGAAAAGGACCAAAAGATAATCATAGTGGGAGGGAATCTTGAAGTGGTGAGTGTTTCCAACCTATTGAACCGAAAAGAAAAGTTACAAAAAAAATTAAAATGAAAGCCCTACCTTGATCACCTCTCACCATCAATGGTAGTTAGTCAAACATGGCAATTGGTTATATCATATCATAGGACCCTAACCTAAGGCATACAATTAAAATTTGATCATTGAGTCCTTTCTTCTTGTATAATAATTGCAAACCCTTTTACTTGTTTCTTAACAAGACCTAATTCGTTGACCCGTAATGAGTCCATTCCCTTTTGCAACTATAGTTTCCCACGCGTTCTCAAGCATAGAGGCAAATTAAGTCCCACATACACAAATGGACCCATAGATCATATCAACTATATATATGATATGCTAGTTGAATGGAGTGAAAATGATGGAAATTTACGTATCTTCTTAGGAAACCATGAGATGTGTAATGTAGATTATAGTGGACATGTTTGCACAATTATCTTGATCTTTAATCATCTCTCTGCTCCCCACTGTGTCATTTGTATATAGGTATTCAGTTAATCACACACAAAATTGTTGGAGGAAGACAAAGTGTATATCAAACCAGTCAGTCACATCTCTCTTCTCCTGATTTGATACGTACTAATATACTACTTCAATAAAAATTACTTTGTCGTCCCTTAATTGCAGCCAAAATAAATAAAACATTGTAGAGACATTTAATACGTTGTAACGCGAACTTGAATCAAATATTTTTTCCTTGTGCTTAATGGCTGTGAATTTAATAAGTAGTTTTTTTTTACCGATTATTTTATAATTTCAATTTTACATGTTTTTGAAAAAATTTGACATTTTTTTATTTGAATGATTCGTGGATTGTTGGGTTATGAAGGAGCTTGGGAGATTATTCACATTAGGCCAAAAGCAAACATACAAGTGAGTTGGATACCACATCTTAATTCAAAATCTTAAGACAGTGGGTTTATGAGTTCTATTACTTATAAAGTGTTTAATCTCCACTTTTTCAAATAATGTGAAACTTCTAACTCACACTTGCTACAACAGTCTCCCTCTCAAGTGTGATTATATCCATTCATGCGAGCATGCTCCCTCTCAAGCGGAAGCTTTTTCATCCCACTTACACTTGCATTTGCATTGCCGTTGTCAGAGGGAGTCTAAGACATGTTGTCCGGTCATTATTCTTTGGAAGACTTTTGATACAATGAGTCGGTGAAACCCTTCTTCGAACTATCAACTTTGATACAATTGTTGGGTATTGTTCGATCATGAGGGGAGTCTGTATGATCATCAATATTCAGCTAAGAGCATCCACACAAGAGAACTTGACATCACATCTTAACACAAAATCTTATGGAATTGAGTCTAAAGAATCTTAAGGAATTAAGTTTAAGGATCATCTTATTTATAAAAATTTAACATCCACTTTTTTAAACAATGTGCATAACTCACACTTGTCACAACACAAATGAACATATCTAATAGTGAACCAATGTAAGGTTTACTCATATATCACAACTCGATATCATGTACATGTTTAGGTTAACCTAATATTTAACGAGGTGGAATACCCAACTCTACACTTGATTATGAGAAAGATTAATAATATTATCAAATAATACGTGAAAGAAATCACTTGATTCATTTGGTTTAAAAAAAATCACTTGGTTCGAGATAATTCAGCCATTTTTCAATCTCAAATAGAGAACAAAATCAAATTATTTTCAAACTCCGCTTATTTCAAGACCCACCTTTTAATGTGATGTTTGATTTACAAGTATCCTTTAGAATCGTCCTTGTTAACATAAATTCGCTTATGATCAGAATTTAAGACCAAGAAGAATGAAATTTTCAGTGGTCCCTGGTGGCTCAATTAAATTGAGAATTCAGATAAACAATACTCCCATCAAGTTGAGACTCATCACTCCTTATTTAAAGATGTATACTCTTAAGGACACAAGTTAGCATTTCTCCTTATATTAAATATCGTCTAAATCTATAAGGATGCATATTAACAAGATAATCCTAACTGATTTTAACATGTAAACCATATTAATGTGTCGACTGTCATCCCTAGTTAGCATTCCGGGTTGGAATTGGATTTTTTGGCAGCACTCTATATATCCTGTTATTTTCTCTCTTTAATTTTCCAGCCGAGTGTAAACAAGTACTCCTATCCCATGTATCATTTTCAATTCTTAGGACCACTCAGTTGTGTCCATCTAAGATGAGCATTAAGAGGAAAATTAAATGTATTTCTATAGACTTTCTAGGTGAAAATCATGATGAGGAGAAAAAGATTGACAGCCAGATCCATCCGTTCAAAGTGTTTACTTTCGCTCAATTAATTGGTTCACATAAGGATGTTAATCCTATCCTATCCTATATGTATATATTTTCGGACCCAAATTCTCTACTATCAATATATCTAGAGTAAATTACGCTATCTTCTCCTTAAGATTGGCTTAAAGGATCATGTACATGTTATGGGATGATAAATTTGACAAGTAAATCAAATCGTTTAAAGTAATAAAGTAGTAAGTTATCGTTTCCACATGGATTTTTGTTTTCGCCTCGGCAATTAAACTAAACCTAATTAAAAACCGTAAATGGAGGAATTGGCAAGATTACAAGAAAATAAAAATAATAGTGAAACAGAACCGATGAAGGCGATTAGGATTCTTCGAATCCAATCTATTTCCTTGTTGGGTAGAACATGTTCCTAGTTAAATTAGTTAAATTACCATGTAAGATTTATGCTCAAGACGCCCAACAAGATAAAACATATTCTAGTTACGGCTCAAGGCCCCTTCGTGCAAATTGCTCCCTAAGGTTAATAGCCGACTTATAAGGTGCATTAAATAAAGTCATACAAGGTGATTTTTTTACTCTTGCCAATCTGCCTTAGTAACTTATAGATCTCTATTCTGATTTGAAAGGTTAACCCAATAGAAATTCTTACATATATTTGATTCAAGATTAAAGGAACTGGAAAAACATTAGTACAAGAAATATTGAATAAACATAATTCAAATAGTATTGATAAAAGAAATTGTCATGAGCGACATATCAGATCAATAGAGGCTCAAATCTAAAATCATAATCTAAAGTATTTAGTTACTTATGATAACTGAATACATCATCTAGAGAAAATAAATATACACTCTTCCTTCTATGCTAAATATATTAGAGAAAATTACACGTATCTTCTTTAAGGAAAATTTGAATCATATTCTTGTAATTTCTCATGTTAAAATTTATACTTACTCCAGTTCTTTCCTTTTCTTTTCTTTTTTTAAAAAAGCAATATAGTCTTTTTTTAATGTAATTAAAATGTGTAATGCATTTTAATATAATTAGTATAAGTTCTATAAAATTTGTTTTAGATCTTGAAATTGGTCTGTTAGGCCCTCGACCACATGATCTCAATTGTCTCATTAACATCAAGTATTTAAATAATAAATAGATTAAAAATAGAGTTAAAATATAAATGAATAAATCGTCAATTTAGTTTATAAAGCATCATTGTCCTTTCAATTTGGTCTATAAAATAAATATAATAAATATTCTCTAAGTATATAAAAATATCAATTTAGTCCTTGTTAACAAGATTTTAGAGACTAAATTGGCAAAATTCATATTTTGTATAGAATATATAGTGATGATTTATTCAAATAGAAATTGTCTAATCAAATTCTAATGGTCCAAAATCTCAAATTCGCAACCATGTAATTGTAGCGAATCAATTTTGATAAAATCACATTAATGCAATGGAGCGTTTGTACAAATTAAGTGTCACTAGCTACCCCTCCACTATAGGTATTTTAAGCAATTGAGAAAACTAGCCCTAGTTGCTTTTAGTTATTTTCATTGATTCCTACAATCATCATTAGTGTTTTTTTCATATCTTATTTAGGAAAAGGAATTTTTACCATAGATGAACAAACAAGCCCTTGCCCACCACTCAGATGCTATATCCCCAACTACCTCTTTTCACTAAGCAACGTTTGGATTTGTGTAACTTGTTTTGTATGGTACGCAAGAATAGAAGGTTTCTTTAATTTACGGTTTTGTATGAATGTGGCAGTCTTAAATACTCGAGTTATGTACATTTTCTGTTAATAGGTGGTACTACTATGCCATTATTGTTTGTTTTATTCTTCATTTTAGGGAGGGTAAATACTACCAGTCTACTGTTTGAAGCCCACAGTATTAATTAATTATAAGGTCAACTATGCTAAATTATACTATTAAGTTGTGTACTGTACAGTCGTTATACCGTAGAGAATGAAGACTCGTTTTAATCTTGAAAGTATATGAAACTGATTGAAAAAAAAAAGTTGTAATTCTAAAATAAACTTGAACAACTTAGTTTCTAGGGTTTTGTTTTCGTTTGCGAGTTTGAAGAGAAATTGAGGACTTTGAAGAAGAAGAAAAGAGAAACAAGTAGGATGAAGAAGTAGATAACTTTGAGAGGGGAGGATTTTGAAGGGTTTATTTTTTTCATAATACTAAATTCTTCTTGTTTTGAGGAACTCAAAAATTGAATCACTGGAAAAAGGTCTTGGAGGGCTTTGAAGGTTTTATATTAATTTACAAATTCAATTTATTTTGTTATAATATTTTTAAAATTAAAAATATATTAATTACAAACATTAATTTAACATTATCCAAAAATATAATCTTTCAAAAATAATCTTTTAAAAATATGAATGATTTATACTTTTCCCGTATATTTTCCACCTCTCAAAACCCTCTTTTCCTCTCCCCTCCAACATTTGTTGATTAATTCATCTACTTTTGAAGTAAGTAGTGATTTATCATGTTGCCATAACAATTGTTGGAAGATAATGTCCGAAGGGTGGTGGGTGATGGAAGGAGTACCTTTTTTTGGACATACAATTGGGTGGGCGGAACTCCCTTACGGATTCAGTTCCCTCGCCTTTTTGATTTGGCTACTGATAATTGGGTGACTGTGGAGGAGAGGGTGGGATGAAGGTGGAGGCACTTGGGTGTGACGGAGGCGCCTTTTAGCTTCAGAGGAGGAGAGTGTTACAGATTGTGTTGTGTTGCTGCATAATATTGTTTTGTAGGATCAGGTTCTTGACAGGTCGAGGTGGCTCTTAGATCCTATTAACAATTATTCTGTTAAGGAAACATACCATTTTCTCACTACGGTAGATGATCCTCCTAAACGGGGTCTCTTTGACGACGTCTAGCACAAGCAGGTGTCGTTAAAGGTATCAGTTTTCGCATGGAGACTACTTCGTAATAGGCTTCCAACCAAGGACAGCTTAGTTCGAAGACAAATTCTACACCATGAAGACAATGTGTGCGTGACAGGCTGCGGTTCCATAGAGACAGCTGATCATCTGCTTTTCACTTGCGACATCTTTAGTCGTGTGTGGTTTTTGGTTTTGTAGTGGCTTCATTTATATTTTGTTCCTCCCCTTGGGATTCGTAGTCACTTACTTCAGTTTGGTCACTTGGCTGGGTTACCGCGTTGTGCTCATTAGTTCCTCCAAATAATATGGTTGTCTTATGTCTGGGTTATTTGGAAGGAGCGGAATAAACATGTTTTTCATCAGTAGGTTGTAGATTCCTACAGCTTATCAGACTCTGTCAAATTGCTATCTTTTCAGTGGCTTAAGGCTAATATGTCCACCTTCGTTTATAGTTATCACGAGTGGTGGAACCACCCTTTGTATTGTATGGGTATTATGATGTAATCTTCAGGTTTATGTTTCTTTATTTGGAGTGTGTTGTTGATGCACCCGTAACTTGACTTTGTAACTTTGTTGGTGGCTCGCTTTGCACGCCTTGTGCGAGTTGAGTCACTAGTGGTTTCTAATATATTCCATTTTGCCTTGTTCAAAAAAACAATTGTTGAATGATCCTTTTCTACTATCAAGATAGTGAAGACTAGATTGCATAATTGAATGAGGCATGAATGGATGAGTGATTGGTAGAGACTTATGTTGAGAGAGTTGTGTTCGAGAATATTGATAACGAATTGATTATTTGACGAATTTAGAACAAGATATTGCACAATGGAAAATTTTAGAGTATGCGTGTAATTTTTTAAGTATACTATTTTTTTTATGTATATGATTATTGTATGTACCTTATTTTCTAGGTTTTGATAATTTTCACTCGGTAAGATTTTCATTAATTAAATACTTACTCCCTCCGTCCTAAAATATAAGTAAAAATTGATGAAACAAAACTGATGAATTTAGTCCATATTTTGATCCAAATACATCAACTCTCTTTGACTAATTTTTGATTATATTTTGAGATGGGGGAGTATCTTGTAAGTACTTATGTTTAAACTATTTCTATAACATATTATAAAATTAAATTAAAATATTTTCATTATTGTTGCTATATTGTTAAAAAAATAAAAATATTAAGGTGATATGTCTAACTCTTGGCATCAAGTAGGGGTTTTTTTTGGGATGTAGGCTTTACATGGAATGATGCATAGCAATTATTATGGATTAAAAGTTTCACAATGTTTAAAAACATGAAGGTTGAAAGACATATAAGTGAGATGAAACGTAAATTTTTTGTCTTAAGATTTTTGATGAGGTTGTGGTGTCCAACCACACTTTGTGTAGTTGTTTTTAGTTCAATGTGTTGATTCACCTTGATGTAGGCTCCTCTAAAAGTCACGACAATGATATCAGAGTTGATGGTTCGTGAAGGGTTTGATTGAATCCTTATATCAAAGTCTTCTTGACAATAATAGTTAGGTGGCATGTCTCATTGATGCATCGATAACAAGAGTGCAATTGTATATGGAGAATAAAAAAGCTTTCGCATAAGGGGAGCATAATCAAATGAATGGTATGGATTCACACTTAAGGGGACATTGTTGCGTAGGAAGTCTAAGTTAAAAAAATTACACGATAGAAGGTATGAGTTAAAGTTCTTTTTTCTATAATAACCTTAATCATTTAATATTTCATTTCATATATTTCACTCTTTGCAATAAATAACTAAAGATAATATAGGCAAAACAACATTTATTGTTATATTAAACTTTGAAAGTGACACTAAATTAAAAACAAAAAATTTCTCCAAAAGTGACGATTAAAAAGAAACTAAGGGAATAGCAAACTGCAACATCATATCAAATGTGCATCAATTAAAAATTGACATGGTCCTAATTTTTATGTATACCATAGTATGAGTCACATTACTCAAAAAAAAAAATTAATAACAATGGAGAATATATAAAAGTCTGGCACATGAAACATAGGATATTGTTATTTACCAAAACTTCTTTTAATAAACAATTTTATTACCAAAACTGCTAGATCGGGATTGAAAATTTGATATAGTCCATCTCGCATCTGAAAACTCAATGCCACATGAAACTTAGGATACTGGTACATACATACCTTGAATTTGATTCACTGAAGACTGCATTAAGTTATGTTAGGAAGAATTGCAAAATTTTGATTATTAGGAAAAACGTTCTCAATGAAAGAAAAACACTTTTATGATTAAATGTCCACTCATTTTATACTGAAATCATTTTTTAGGCAATACTGAAATCATTATTTTTATAACAAAATTATCACGTTGATATTATTCCAACTCTAACAGATGTTTTTGACAATTCGGTGGATGATTTGGTTATTTGAAAAAAACTGTAGCACTGCTTACTCATGCGAGTTTGCAATCCACAAATTCATTTGAAAAAAAAATGCAAAAACTCAAATACCTTGAGGCTTTTACCAACGATTGGGTTTATTTGATGTGAAAGTAAAAAATTTGACATGTTATTTCTTTTTTTTGGTTACAATTTGACATGGTATTTCGACATCATATGAAAATACACCATTTATCGATTGAGGAAATAAAAACATGTAATCAAATCATATAGAAATAAGATGTTTTTTTTAACAAGCTAAAATGGAACTATGCATTAAACAAGCGGTTCCTCTAGCAAAAAAGAGTGCTCAAAGAGAATCCAAAGAGTACACAAATATGGATTAAACCACCATTGTTGAATATCAAAATCAAGACCTAGTTTTCTTGCTTTTTCATCCACCAGAAAATGAGAACCTTAATTCAATCGAGGAGTTTTAGCAAAGGTTGAATATATAAATAAGGTTAAGGTGTTGGATATTAAAATTGATATGATATAACATTTTTCTTTTTTGTTTCATGTGAACTGCAAATATAATCTTGAGTCTGATGAAACAGCAATGAATGGTAAATTTTTCTCAAAAGATTTAACATTGTTATGTTCTGAGAGTTGAATTCAAACTCAAAATCTTTAGTTAAACTGAAATATATCTTTTACCATCTCAATCTTGGTAACATTTCTCTTTCCAAATATGTTGTCATTTGTATAAAGCGCAGAGTGATAAATAAATAAATAAACGTACATAAAAACAAAATGAGTCGTACAAACAAACTATGAAATAACAAAAAAAAATTGGTAGATAGACGAAATGACAAAACCATTATAAACTCACACACACAAGTGGAGGTAGCGGAGTTTGAACCCCGGTCATGGCATCCGGCCTAACAATTTCGGCATTTTGTCAGTTGAGTTAGGACTTCTGAATTGAAATAACATTTTCTATTTCACCTCTCTCAGAAAAAAAAAAAACATTTTCTATTTTACTATTAGGACATTCAGGTCGGCAGCACTGAATGCCATAGCTGCTGTCCAGTCAAAAAATAAAACATCAAGCTTATGTACTTTTGTTTCCCAGATACTTCCAAATTAGGTAATTCTGTTTAACAAATGGTAAAGTATTAAATATGGACACTTCTAGCTGTGAAGAAAAATTTGTAAAAATACAAGAACATTGACACTCTTCAATAAAACAAAGAAAATCAAAAGCTAAGAAAAAATTAGTAATAAAACATTCGAAGCAAAATTCTTTATGTACAAGAACTCGAAGACCATTTTTTAGGACTACCATGCTCTACTCGAAAAACAATGATCTTGAAGCCTTTCGAAGATTCAAAATGTGGAACTTCTTAAAGTGAATTGTTAGATCAAAATCGTGCAGAAGAAGTTTAAAGAAACAATTAGACTTGACAGAACTTTAGCGCCCACAATTCAAGTACTAAAATCTTTCAAAAAAATAATATCAAGTACTAAAAGAAATTTACAAGTGAAAATTTCACGGTTGTAAGAAGACATACGGCACTCATGTATTGTAAGAGTTAGTTTATTTCTTTATCTATAATTAGGAGAATCAAACTTCATACAAAAAAGTTTATTTTTCATTCTAAAAACTTGTCTACTAGATAACACATTTGTCTTCATAGAATAACATTTCTTACTTACTATTGCATCTTACTTACTATTGCTTTGAAAGATGTATGTAGCTCACCTTTACTTATAATAATAGTACATTTTTCTTATACTCTTGTCTTTGATTTCTGCATTTTTAAGTTTGTTTCTACTTCTTCTTACCTTTTTTACTTCGTTTATTTTACGATCATGTGTTTCTTGCATTGCGACTAAGGTTTGTAATCTTAAGAACCCTTTAAGAATCTAATTTGAATCTTAAATTGATCTTCATGTTCATTTCTTGAGAGGTTATATTTCCACGTCAACAATATTATATTATATTTTAAATTATAACTTTAAATTAATATTGTATGCATTACTCACACGTCTTGGTATTTATCTTGATGATGTGGGAAGTGAGATGGAATAACTCAGTTGGTGACAAAATATTATCTTAGTAAATTCTTAATTAAAAACTAATTTATAATTCATCAAAATTATATTAACCACATGTAAAGAAAAAACAATCAAATTTGATAAAATACTATCTAAAATTCTAGATGATTTATTATTTAATAACCCATTTCATATCACCAATTCAGTTGTTATACAAGAATTTCACTTGCCATCATAAAAAATCAACCATAAGTGCATAGATGAGAAACATGTCATATATATTTTAAATTTATAGATTTAAAAATGGAAAACCATAATCATATCTCATTCCTTTTAAAAATCGATCATTACATTTGAAGAAGTAGCGCTAGAAATACTCTTCTTTTTTTTTACATTTTCTCTATTACTCACTCATTTATTGGATGAAATATATATGAATCTCACAACTTTATGTGAAGTCCATTTTTAAAGTGTATTATTCACATTGATTTCATCTAATAAAAAAAGTATTAAAGAGAATATTCATAATACTCATCTTCCGAACAAATCATCAACTTATCACATTTATAACGTCACATTTTCTTATCTCTTTTTCTATAAGAGTGTACACACTCATGTGCGTTTACACTAAACATTTTCCTTTGAAAATGAGAAAGTAGATATGAAACACAATGGCCACACCATGACATCATCTTTTATGTAAGCTTCCTTTGTTTTGAGGGGTGCCCATATAATCTTTACCTATGACCAATTCAATATTTACTTTTCCAAATGAAATCTTTGAAGACCAACATACTTCTAAGATGTCCCATTCTCCAAAAACCCACGAGCACTCGTCTCAACCAAATTAAATAAATAACATGTTACATAACCCGATGCATAATTTAGATTGCTTGGTAGTAATGGTCCCCCATTCCCTTCTCCCCCAACCAAGAAATTTTTTAAACATTAAACAAGTCATCCATATAAATAGTAATTGGAGCATATATATGAAAAAAGTAGAAAAAGAATCGCATACAATGCAATATACTTTTTCAATAAAATAAAGGAAAGGTAACATTTCGTGGCCTTCAATTCAATTAGTGACTAAATAGTAAATTCGATCAAATCAATTAAAAACCAATTGCTATTATACACATATTATGGGACCCAGTTGCAATACTGGACAATCATGAAGCTATGTAGCTCAAAATTATTTTTAAATTTTTTTCCTACCAATATATCTGTCGCTTGATGGGTAGTAAGGCCTACTCAATCAATGGCATGAATATGTATTGAATATTTATTTCACTAATGGCTTGGACAATGAACAATATGCAATTTAAATGATACTTTGGATTTGGATTATACTACTTAGAAGTTAGTGTTTGGAATTAAATATATGCAATACAGGGGGAATAAAGAGTGGTAAAGGGGTATGTGGAAGCATCATCTTTTTTTCAGTTCTTGGTCCCAAAACAAAGTTGATGATACTTATTAATAAAAGTGGTAAAAAGAGCATATATGGCCTCAAAAGACTGATTTATGTATGGGAGAAGATTACGAAAACACATAAGAACAAGTAGCCTCATCATTCCATTTTCTACTTTTTGGAAGGAAAAAAATCAATTACTTGGACAATATATATCTAGGAAAAACAAAATTCAAATTTCAATATAATAGAGTTTGAAGATTAGCTAGCAAATTTCAGGAGCTCGAGGAAGAAATTGAGGAAAGAAGAAGCCAAAGAGCACTCAAAACAAAAGCATGATGTGTATCAAACTCATGTTGTAGAAACAAAACAACCCATGGTCAAACTTTGTATGACCTAGGAAAATCTCAACCTTATACTTAATAGTTTATACATGTCATGTCATGTATCAATAAAAATATCAAAATCTCACTAACTTGCGCCCTCTTCTTCGGTTTCTTTCCCTTAAAATATACTAAAATATACCCCAAATAATACAAATAAATGGAATGAGTTTTGAGAAATAATTGTTTAAAGGTTGACACACCAAAAGAAGGAAAAGGAAAAAAAACTCAAAAGAGATTAGTATATATTATATCCTACTTATTTTAGATATTAAATTTTGCATTAAACACCATATTTCGAGCACATTCTACATGATTTCTGATGTCAGGTATACCATCGTATTTCAAACATCATCTTTAATGTATTTTATACGATGTCAGATGTCCTACCGTATCAATTTTTTATGTATTTTATAAAGGTGGTTTTGTTTTGGGTCATTGACCTCTTCATTGATTCTCCATAGTCCATCCCTCCCACTCATCCTCCCATTTTCCTCATTGCTAATGACTTGTCTTCATTTTTTTCTCTTAATATTTTCCAAAATCCCTTTTCTAAAAATTTGATTGTCTTCTTTTTTTACCTATCTTCTTTTTTGTGTCCATTAAACAATGAAAATGGCATATTACCAATCATCCTTTCCCCTCTGTAGGAAACACCCATCATTGCCCCCAACAATCCTTTTCAACCTTAGAAACCTGAGCTTCTAAGATATTCCATTCTTCCAATTCCTTTCACTTTTCTTCTTTTTTTTCCCCTCAAAATTCTCCTTTTTTTTCCCTTATGCTTCTTCCACTCTCTCTCAATTTAAATATCTCCTCCCTCTTCACAAACCTCTCTCCCTTCTCACTCCTCCAATACACTTTTCTTGATCTTTTTCTTTCCTTCCTTAAATTTTTTTCAATTTCCACAAAACTTTAACAACTTAACAAAAAAATGGATCCTTCATCAACAAACTCAGTGAATGGATTCTACTCATTTCTAACAAGAGGAATAGATGATCTAGAAAGAGTGTTCTTAACAAACAACTTCATGTCAATTCAATTCCTTCAAAGAACACTTTCTTTACTTCGATCTTTACACACACAATTGACCCTTTTGGTTCAAAAGCTTCATCTACCAGTTGGTGATAAATGGCTTGATGAATACATGGATGAAAGTTCTAAGCTTTGGGAAGCTTGTCATGTTCTTAAGTCTGGCATTTCAGGAATTGAAAATTATTACTCTGCTGCTTCAAACATCACTTCAACTCTTGATTCTCATATTCACATCACCCCTCAAATCTCTAGACAGGTTTTGATTCTTACCCACATCAAAAAATTCTATCTTTTTCAAATTTGATTCACACCCACATGAAAAAATTCTCTCTTTTTTCAAATTTCATTCATACCCACATGAAAAAATTTAATTTTTTTCCAAATTTGATTATTACCCACATGAAAAAAATTCAATCTTTTTTAGAAATTTCTTCATTCATTTTTTGCATGTAAACAAGAACAGAACATTAAAAAAAACATTTTTGTTTGGTTTTTGATGACGCAGATAATAAGAGCAATATCAGGTTGTAGAAGAGAAGCAGTTGGGCTAGAAGAAGAGAATCGTGCTTTAATGGAAACAAGGATTCAACCACTTTCATTACGTTTTGATGAAAGAGTTTCAATTGAATCAAAACTAAACGGTTTCAACGGTTTCAGAGGTGTTTTATACGCAATGAGAAACGTGAGTTCGTTGTTATTAATGATTCTGTTATACGGTTTGGTCTATTGTTATCCAGAATCATCGGATTTGATCTTCGGAGGGTACGAGGATTATGAATACGAAGGTTGTTTATTTCTTGGATCATCTTTTATGATCTCAACAGCAAGATTACAACAGCGTGTGGCGGCGGAGATGGCAGGGATCAATGGTGGGCCAGGGATGTTGTTACATGAATTTAGAAGATCAAAGGTTGTTATAGAAGATCTTAGAAGTGAAATGGAGAGAAGAGGATCAATGATGGAATGGGAAAATGAAGTTGGTATTAGAGAAAGAGTTGATAATTTGAGAAGCTCTTTTGGTGTTCTTAGATCTGGTGCTGATAATATTATTGCTCAACTTGATGATTTCTTTGATGAGATTGTTGAAGGAAGGAAGAAGCTTTTGGACTTTTGTAGTCATAGGTGAAAAGAAAAAGAAAAAAAGTCAATTATTTAGTAATGGTGGAATTGAACTATTGAAGAAGAAGAAATAGTTTCCTTGAAAGGAAAGAAAAAAAAAATGGTAGAGATTAGAGTAGCAGTTGATGGGGTTGTTGTATCTTTTGTGGTGTTTTGTTTTGTTTTTCACATTTACCTTAGTTGAAAAACATGAAAATTTCATGCCACTGCCTCCAAGTCTTTTTTCTAAGCAGAAGCCTGTAAAGAAGGTTCTAAAATTTAATTTAACGTAGTTGTGGATTTGAAACAACATATTGATAATTGATTAATAGATCAATTTAACGAGTTGTGTTATTTTAACATCAAAATACAATCACACAGATTTTTCTATTGCTTTTCATCTTCTACAACTTAGTACAAACTTTTCAATAATATACAAATAAAATGTACATAAAAATCAAAAGGCATTGTATTTGATGTGAAAAACTCTATGTAAAAAATTCATTTGTTTAATTTAGGTTTTAACTTCTAGCACTAGAGTAGAGTTAAATTATTTGGGAAACTTCCATTTCTCCCTCCTCTAACTAATTACAGCTGGTGAGGAAAAGGACAAAAGTAAAAGGGAATAAGTAGTAACCAAAAAAGTGGAAGGGAAAAAAGAAAGTGAAAAAGAGGCCCATGATCTTAGACATAAGAAGGCAAACACTAATGACAGAATAGTGTCATAGGGTGAAATTTGAAATTCCTTTTCCATGGTAGTGATTGCTTTTTTTTTTTTATTCTCTTTTATTGTTAACATTGAATTTGAAAGATTGAAAGAGGTTGTAAGTTTTGCCAAAGAAAATGACTAATCATTCATTCTAGTTTTAGTCCAGAAAGAATAATGGAAAGGGATGCTTTGAACTGTTGCACTCTGAGATTCCTGAACTGCTTTAACTCCAAAGCCAGCTTCTTTTGCTCTTGGCTTAGCTTTTGTCTGATATGGTTCAATTTGAAAGCAATATAAACTATGATGAACATCAAAACTTCCTCTCACCACATTCTCCTATTGCCTGACAAGTCTCTCTCTTTCTGTCTCTCACACTCAGAAATTTTGTTCTGTTTCAAAATTCTTCAACTTCCACTTTTTGGGGTTTTGGGTTGTTTTAAATATATCACAAAAAATTCAGAGGTCACTTTCTTAATTCTAACCGTATCTCATGCTTTTTGTCCCTTGCCGCAAATTCATGCCTTGCCTCCTTATAAGGGTTCAATATAAGTAAATGCTTTAAAATCAAACAATAAAATAATACTGAAAGTGCAAAGATGCAGACAAAAAAGAAAGAGTAATATAATGCATTTTATGCCGTAGGTAAGAAATGTCTGCTGCTCCTGCTGCTGCCTGTTCAACAGCTGTTACCAGCATTAAAAGCACTGGTAAATGTACAAACAAAGACTGCTTCTTAATCACACGAAAGTAGTACTATAAAGTAAAAACTTCAGTCAAATATGATATGATGCTGGTGGCAATAACCTCAAGAATATTAGGCTCCATAAACAGGAATAAGCACAGAAACACAGGTTAGTGATGACTACAAAACAATCTCATGCTTACTTAAAATAACACACAAGTTACACAGTAGTGACCCTTGACCATTGAATCCAGATCGAATGACTTAGATTATACAATAAGTAAATTAATGTCAAACAAACTCGACCATGGATTTAAATCGGTCGGTCAAGATTTGTTAACGCAGAGAATTCATATCCATCAACATGAGTGCCAAATAGTAACATTGTCATGTAATTTTGCTGATGTTTCTTCATAAACAAAAGGGTAGCCACAACAATTGTGATTGAAGAAAAGGGTGTGGACCTTGCATAATTTGTACATTCACTAAGTAATAACTGGAAAATTGCAGTTCATTGTATGGTCTGCATATTTATTTACAAGAGCTAACTTGATAAATAAAAGAGTAGTGTGAAGGAAAAAAAAAACAAATCTGACTTGAAACCATGGAAAAATAATTCAAAACATGGTAAGCCAAGAAGTATAATGATGTCTGGTATGAATGGATGGAAGGTACTTTTGCACTCTAAAATCAATAATTGAATCCTGGCATTTCAAACTGGGAGCCAAATGTCTCAACCCGATTTCTGAGGTCAAAAATATCTTTATTACTCTGAAGACCCTTGAGAAAATCTTTGCATGATTTACCATGTTCCCTCTGTATTATGCTGGTAATCTGAGCTGCCCTCAGAAGAAAATCTGCCATGGTCTCAAAATCGTCCTCTAAACAGCCTCTTGATGTCATTGCAGGAGTTCCTGAATATCAATAAAATAAAGGATTTTTAGCAATAAGTAAACGTAAGGCCATTCAAAAGACCCGATAGTAATTTGTTTAAACATTAAAAAATTTAAAGCCCAAGAATAAATGAGACTGTATATAAAGTTGATTTGCTAATGAAGGTTTCCCAAAACTCATTTTCCATAAACTTTTTTTCAAAAAGAAAAAATAACAGCTTTTGCTCGGATACTTCGTCATCTTCCCTTCCCCAAAAGTTTCCTAAAACTCATTTTGCCTTCCAACAGAGTGGGTCATAAGAGCTTAGACTTTAATAAAAAATTCTACTTGAAAAACACATCTTCTATGGTCTCCTGCACAAGAATAGTATAGAGTAGAAGGCTGTGAGAACAATGCGGACTTTCTCGTCTTTACATTAATTCCAACAAAATAAGATATTACCATTTGTTAAATATGTGGATATTGGATCTTATATGGAAACGATTACGTTTAGACTTTGAATCAAAGACATGTTCTTATGAAACAGCCACAAACCAAGTATGGACTCGAAATACTAAACTAAATAGTATGGTAAATACATATTTACTGCACTTGCAAACATAATCGACCAAAAAAATTAACGTAAACTGAAACTATTTTAATACTTTGACTTCGGGCTAACGATATGAGAGATACTCACCGATTCTCACTCCTCCAGAAGAAATAGAACCATAAATGGCACACTTATTAAGAGTGATGTGACACGCCTCACAAACCTTCTCATAGTTTCTGTCTGTATAAACATGATAAGATGATAGAGAGAGCATGCTCAGGTCAGCTTTAAGTACAAACTTATAAGACAAAAGGAATATAGGAAATCATGAGTAAAAGACACAGATTAACAATGGATACTAGAATTTAAAGTTATAACAAAAATATACATTAGCATCTTTACTATTCAAAACTCAAAACAACAGAAGCTGGCACATCATATCTATTTCTTCTTTTCTATCCTTTTCTTGCAACTTGCCACCACTTATCTCTTTTATGAATTACTAAAATCTTGTAAACCATACATGATACATCTATTAAAAAATGGGGACAGATGTGCATAAAACAGATACTTTGAATTTGAAAAGGAAAAATTCCAAAAATAATTTTAGGCTAGAAGAACTTAATGCAACATTTGCAAAATCTGACCAATACTTATCGAGTAAACACAAGTTTAAGGTTATATATTGGGGATCCAAAATACAACCTTGAGTTAAAAGGACACCCATACAGAGACTCCTACGAACAGTCTATTGCACATCAACAGTATAAGAGGGGGACTTTAATATCAAAGCACCCGATCAAACGAAATCATAAATAGTTTCTAGGTATTTTAAAATGAACAAATTTTTAACACAACCAATCAATACAAATTTGAAAGTCTTTGGATGGCAAAATGAAGACGACTTGAAAACATGTTTGTTATAAAAATGATGAAGATAAACTTTGCATATCTTGGCAAATAGTCCTCAAGGGGAAAAGAGTGATAAGTTATAAACTTCAAGGTAGCAAAATGAAAAGAAGACAACCTAGTGAGATAAGGACTAAAACAAATACCATATAGAATTTTTCATTTACTTGACTGAAAAATGATAAAAAGTAATTAAACCACAAATGTTTGACTTGTGCCTTTTAAGAATTTATAGAAATTAATAATTGAAATTAAGAACTTGCATTGCATCGAAATACATAACAAGTTCAAGTACAATGAGCATACACTTTTAATCTATCGGGGACATAGTCATAAAATTTAAGGCACTTGTGTATTTTTCATCATTTAGCAACACAGTTAACCAAATAATAACTATTAATATGGACAATAAGAAAAACATCATATTCACTTTTAATTTAAGGGTCTTGCTAACCATTGCCCTGAGGGCAATGGTTAAGGAAGCCAAAAGTAAGCATGTTTGCATTGGTTTCAACAATATTTTGACTTTTAAAAAGTTAAATTTATCACTTTTCGCCATTTTCCAATACTATATTTCTATTTTTATCCCCTTATCCAATGCCCCAAGGGCAATGGTTAGCATTCTCCTTAATTTAATCATAGCATATAGGAAGAACAAAACAGAGGCAGCTCAAGAAAAATACCAATCAAACCGAGTGCAGTGATATCCCAGAGCAAAAGATGATTGTCAGTCCCATCAGTAACCAATCTGCATTTTCTTTTCAACAACGCAGTTGCTAATGCCTGTGCATTTCTCTTCACCTGCTGCATATATGCTTTATACTCTGGAGTCGCAACTTGTTTCAAAGCAATGGCAAGAGCAGCAATGTGATTGTTGTGGGGACCTCCTTGCAACGATGGGTATAAAGCAAAGTTTATCTTCTCCTCAAAATCATAATAACTATTATCATCTCCGTGATTAAGAACAAAGCCTTGCTTCCTTGGTTTTGGCCCTTTTCGGTAAAAGACAATACCTCCCCTTGGACCTCGAAGACTTTTGTGGGTTGTTGAGGTAACAATATCACAGTAATCAAATGGACTTGCAGCTTCCTGTAAAAACAATTGTCAATATTCTTGAAAGTTAAAAGCACATCAAGCCATGCTATGGAAAAATAAAACCTTTTACAAAGCGCTAAACAGATAAAAAAGAACAGCATAATAGGTAGACAAGCAATTCAAAAAAAAAAAGATCGCGGTTCGGTTACACAGGTGAAATTTCTCCAATTAACAATACTGTATACGGAAGATTATAAGGATGACTTGGTTGTTTGAAGGTGTGGGATATGGGAGTTGGGATTCATAAAAGGACAAGGTTCAAATCCCACTATCCACTCACATCTAACAAACAACTAACATTTGCCCTCCAAAAGAAATATTAAGCCCTGTTTACTTTATGATAACATTTTCTATTTTCATTTTTGAAAGTTTGTGTTAATTTTGCTAGCTAACAAGAAGATAATAGACTCTTGAATTGAACGATTGGATGAATTTTTCAGAAACAATGTAAATGCCAAAATAGTTGTTTTTATTATTTCCAAAAATGCATCATCTAGATATAGTAATTCATCTTCTCTTCATTAGAATGGTTCACTTCAGGAGTCTCACATCTTTGTATTAGCGAGAATTAAAATGGAATATACATTTTAGAAAATGAAAAAAGGAAATGTTTTCAGATAGTAAACAATACCTTTACCATGAAAACCAGACTAAAATTAGATACACAACTTCAGTTTATGCGTATTTTTGGAACCACCTAAGCAATTTACATTCCCCCAAACATGCAAATAGTAAACCCCCCTGCCATTTGTTTCCTTCATGAAGGTGATTAAAGGCAATAAAAGAAAAGAAAAACTACCCAATTTCAAATAGAATTACTCTTCCTGCATGCTAGAACTAAGGAATACATATCCTTGTCTACAGAGATATTGCTAGCATATACAACTTTGTCTAATGTTAAATTCATTCGAACTAATTTTACTTTCGTCAATCACGTGCATAATAAGAGGGAACAAATCCAAACATGTTGATAAAGCAAAGTAACGACATCTTACGTGTTCTAAACCATATATCTAACTCTACACTTATCAATTCAGAGCAGCATTGATCACACAACAAGCAAAACTCATAAATTAGTTGAACGAAACAAGATAAAAGTAAAAGTACCTTAGCCGCAACAAGTCCACTAATATGAGCCATGTCACACATCAAAACAGCTCCACATTTATCAGCAATCTTCCTAAACCTTGCATAATCCCATTCTCTAGGATAAGAACTACCACCACAAATAAGTATCTTCGGCCTATAATCCACTGCTTTCTCCTCAACCTTATCATAATCAATATAACCAGTCAATGGATTCACCTTATAAGGCAAAGTCTCAAAAAATATAGAAGCCGCCGAAACCTTCTTCCCGCCATGAGTATAATAACCATGACTCAAATGTCCACCAGACGCCGAATCCAAACCCATAATCCTATCACCAGGATTCAAAAGACCAGTATAAACAGCAAAATTTGCTGAAGTACATGAATAAGGCTGAACATTAACACCCCAATTACTTGAATCAAGATGAAAAGCATTCAATGCACGCTCACAACAAAGAAACTCAAGCTGATCGATATACTGATTACCGGTATAATATTTCGCTCCTGGCATTCCCTCTGAATACTTATTAGTCAAATGACTACCAAGTGCTTCCATCACAGCCCTACAAACAAAATTCTCAGAAGCAATTAATTCAATTCCTTTAAACTGTCTCAACTTTTCTTTTTCCATAATGGTAAATATTTCAGGATCAGCAACACTCAAAGGTTGATTCCCCCAACTCACAGCATTGGAATCCACCGCAACACGCTTCGCCGGAACAAAACTTTGTTGTGTTTCTTCCTCTAATCTCCTCTTGAAACAAATAGGCCTGCCCATGAAATCAATTGTTTCACCTTCTTCTTCACCAACACCATCAACAACTTCATCTTGTTCCTGTTCTTGTTTTATGAGATTAAGATGAACATTGTTGTCTGGTTTTTCGTGAAGTAAACGCCATGAAAGAGAAGGGTTTGGTTTTGAATTCAAATGGAATGAAAAAGAGTTATCAGTGAGTGACCCATTTGATGAATTTGTTGGAGATGGCATGGTAGCGTTTAACCCCAGTGATAAACCCGCTTGTGCATCCATGGATCAACCCAAACAAAAATACCCAATTCAAAAAAAATCGATTTTTTTTCAAAATTCAGATAATGGGTAGTTTCAGAAACAACAATAACAAATACCCAATTCAAAAAAATGTAATTTTTTAAAAATTGAAGTGATGGGTATGTTCAAAAACAGCAACAAGAAGAACAGGGATAAGAACAATGGGTGGAGTGAGAATAATAAGGTAAGGATGTTAGTAGCATATTAGAATTAGAAAGAGAATGCATGAAAACGAAGAAAGGGTGAAAATGAGGAATGTGGAAAAGGGTTAAGAAGAAAATGAAGAGTGAAGAATGAACCTGAATGGAATTAAGGGAGAATAAGGTAGCGTAAAGAATATGAATGTGAATGTGTGAATGTAGCAGGGAAATTGAACAATGGGTTGGTACTCTTTGGAAATTGAATTTAACATATGAACATTTAATTAATTTATTGATTTTTTGGGTGGATTTTAATATGATTTACGAGGAGATGTTTCTTAAATTGGATTGCATATGGATGGAATTACGGGCTAGGTTCATTTTGTGGTGTTTTTTATGTTAAGTCGTTGATTCGTGGACCCACTTTTTTTCTTTCCCTTTTTTCTGTTTCAAGGATTATTTTTTTCCTTCATTTTTTAACATTTGTGAGTTGCCTATTTGGTATATTCTCTTTCGTGAAAGACATGACGATGGTGGCTTCTAGTAGAGGATTTAAATTAGGGACAATGTTAACCGTGACTCTCGGAATTGGTTAAGCATCAAATAAACTAAGTTTTTATTAAAAAGTAATGTAATTATTATTTGATAAAAAGTGACAGTTTATATTTTCAAAATATAAATTCTATTTATAAATTCATTATCCAATGGTCCCTGTGAGTTTAGCTCAGTTGGTAGTTGGTAGAGACAAATGTATATTATATGCAGGGGTCAGGGTTCGAATCCCGAACACTCCACTTCTCCATGTTTAAAATATGTGAATTCCAGCCACTAGGCTACCTGACAAAACAAAACAAAAAATCATTATTCAATACTCCAAGGGCACCGGTTAACAAGGCCCTTAAATTATGAGTCATGTTGTTTGTGTTTAGCTCTCTTATAAACTGAAAATAAATTGAAGTCAACAAATTAAATACTTCATATGGTATTACTCCCTCCGTCGTTTAATAGATGATCTATTTGACAATATACATTATTGACTTCATATATTTTGACTGTATTTTTCTACTAATTCACAAAGATAAATAATATCATGTAAGATGTTGTTGGATACGTCTCGATAAATATTTTTAAAATATTAAATTTCCATAATTTTTTTTTAGTAGAGAATTAAAGATATCAAAGATAAAACATATGCATTGTTATGTGTGTCGTAGTCAACTAGGTCATCTAATATGAAACAGATGGAGTATTTATAAGAGATGTTTAAGTCAATAAAAGTTTATGTATTTGGTCCAATTTTTTTAACCAAATACATTAATTTTTGTTGACCTAAATTTCTCTTATAAATATGATCGGATGGAGTATCTACTACATTTCTTATACCTAGTTGGTTTCAAAATAAGTATCACTTTTTTTGCAATGTGTGTTATTTGCAAACTTATTTTGATCATACTTTTTAACTAATATATAAATACAAATATTAACATGTAAGATATTGTCCGATTTATTTCGATAAATATTTTTAAAATATTATATTTTTATAATTTTTTTCTTTAGATAATTAAATATATTAACGGTCAAAGTAGTGAATTAGCATATATAAATTGGATAACTGTGTGACGTATTTTGAAACGAAGAGAGTATCAATTTAATGCCATTTGGAAGCTCTCTTCTCTCCCTACCCCCTCAGGAACCTTTCCACCATCTGCCACCACCAATCTCCCTCTTCTCCTCCACTAATCCACATTGTCCCTCCAAGACGTGGACATCAACACCATTGTACGCATGCCCCTCACGATTGCATATTCTTCGGCGGCCTTCCATTGCCGCCTATGGCTCTAGTCATTCTTACCTGTTTCCTACTCCTTTGGCTCTTCGTCGTTTGGATCCAAGCAAACATGGTGTCCCTTAACCCTGTATAAAAGGGCGATTTTATGACTGGTTTTTTGTACTTCACGATTTGGAAGATTCACTTCTAGGTTGTTATTGTTGATCTGTTTATTGCAATTCACTACTACTAGTTTGCATTTTCACAATTTGGAAGATTCACTTCTAGGTTGTTCTTGTTGATCTGTTTATTGCAATTCGTTACTACTAGTTTGCATTTTCAATGTGCTAGCATTGGGTTGTTGTTGGTTCAGGTGCATCGTGAGGTCACGCACCTTTTTTGTTATTTGGTTTTGCACTCGTATTACGAGTTCGATGGACTGTGTTATTGCGTGTTCGTTGCTTTGTGTTCCGACTTTGATGGACCGTTGGATTTGGCGGTAGTTTTTATCCCATTTGAGGCTAATTTATTATTTTTAATACTCTTTAGGGTTGATTTTATACCATTTTTGGTTGTTTGTAATTCCATTTAGGGATGACTAAAACACTTATGTGTGGTTTAATTGGGTCAGGTCTATGTTCCTTAATTCTTTGTACTTCTCTTTTTATTTTTATCTACTTCCTGTCTTGCTAAAAAAATAGTTAATGTCATTCAAAATTGATAACAAAAAACCCAAACAAATCATTGGTCAAATCATGTAATGTAATATTTGATTCAAAATTGTTAACAAGAGTAGAATAAGTATAAAAATTGGTTCATTTGAATGAATAATTCAACAGAAAGAAGAAAAAAAAATACTTCTTTGAAAAATCAAATTAAAGGACGTGAGAACAGTTTTTCTTATTTGGTTAGACGAAAATAAGATTTGTAAAGCTAATAATACACGTGTCCTTAAAAAAATGAATATGTATGTGATCACCTTTTCTGGATTAGTTTTTAAATGTGAACCGAAGCAGATTTTATTCTAAATTTAAAATATAACCGTCAGCAAAAGTTTGAACCATAATTGCTATATGGACGTTTTTTTTTTGTATAATTGGACGAGCTTCTAAATCAAAGTCATTTACTAATGTAGATGAGCTTGTCAACTATAACATTTTGTATGAAAAAATATTTTGTGATTATACTTTATTCAGACATTAGATTATATTATAACCATTTGATATTGATCATTTTATTAACATTAAACTGGATAAGGAAAAAAAACATTTGCGAGTGGTTGTCGCTTTTAAAACATGTCAATGTTCGACACTTGCCTTTCTTTAACTTACAACAAATACTGGAATACAAAACTAAGAATAAATTCTTTCTCATCCAAAACAACAAAGAATAACTTATTTGTCAAAAAAAGAATAATTGAATTAAATACTTTGAAACTATTCAGTCAGTTTCATTAATTTATTGATGAAAGAAATTATTAACTGGAAAAAAGGAAAGGATATGCTAGGTGTATGTTGGATCTAGTTTTCCAGATACTGGCCAAAATATACTTCTAGAAAGAAACTTTATTTCTATCCAGAAGTATACTTCCAAACATAGCGTGGTTTTTAAGAATGTTCGAGGGATAAAATTTGTCAAACATGGGATATAAATTGTAATAAGATACGGCCAATTTTATGGTGCAAGGTTTCATACACAAATTAGTAAGACAAGTCTTGCACCATACACAAATTAGTTTTCATCGTTGGATCAATAAAGTTCACCATTAAATTAACTGAGATAAAATGTGACTTATTGATCTAATGATGAAAAAGAGATCCGTGTATGGTGCAAGACTATTTTGCCTGGGCATGTTTAAACAAAGCTAAACAATATGTCGTTGTCATTTTTTTGGCCTCCTCTCTTTTTTGTGTTTAATCATTTTCCTCCCTTCATACTCTTCAGTTTTTTGTTCGTAAATTTCATTCTATTTCTCTAATTCTCAATAACATGAATCACAGTTTGAATTCTTCTATGAAGCCACTATATTCCCTATCTGAAATTAACCAGCTAATAGAGGTGATAAAACCATAATCCCTGAAAGTATGTCAATTATTCAATTATATTCAACCACAGTATGACACAAAATGAACAATATCAATAATATTTGCAAAATAAAAGGAGAAAATTAATGGTCCCACATACATACTATCTGCATAGACTATGGTTACATGAATATTTGATACAATATAACAGAACTGCAAACATTTACCTTAGGAAACTGAAATATTTCATGAATAATGCTAACAACACAACACACACATTCCATATTGGTCTAAAATTATGTGGGTCCCACCAAATCTTTCTAGCATGTGAATTTTAACCAATAAAAGAGTGTGTGTGTGTGTGTGTGTTAGAGAGTGCGATGCTAGCACTCGCCTTATGTCATTTAATTAAAAACTAATTTCCAATATTATTTTCACAATCCAATTATAAAATGAATTGAATACCAGTATAAAGCTATAGACTGGTAGGCATGTTTATTGTATTATGTTTTAATAAAATAGAAGAGTTCTACTCTGCAAATGCAGTTGGCATTCCCTCGCAATTTTATGAAAGGATTTTACTATAGAACGACAGTTAGTTATTAGCTTAACTTTCATGTAACATAGTTATCAGGCAAACACGGGAGCTCTACATATGTTCAAAACTCAAATTTTAGTTGCTTTTTGATTAGTGCCTGACGAAATATTAAGGCGTCCTGTTAAGTTCTCATTAGCGCTATCCTGTGTTAAATGTTGTAAAAACTCTACGCGTCAACGTGATGGGCAATAGCAACAGAAAATTTCAAGAAAGAACAATTTCTGGTTTATAAAAATGGACTGTCCAATAAATTCATAAATTTTTCATGATCAAAATGAATTCCCTTTTTCAACGATGAAACGAAAATTGCAGTGCAGTTTCAATAGAAGCATATCATAGACTATACTCACTTGGGGCCAACATACCGATAGAACAACAGAAGCATTTCAAGTTTATCGATGACAAGATACCAGGTAAGCAGGTGGAACTAGACTTTTGATGAATAAGAGAGAAAGTTCAAGAGATTATCTTTCATCAATTCTAGCAGCTGTTGATGGCTGCTCCAAGGACTGGGTAGGTGCCACTGAAGATTTCTTATTCCCGGGACCTAAGGAAACCTTCACAAGTGCTGGCCTTACAACCTTATCTTTGAGCAAGAAACCTCGACGGGATTCTTTAATTATAACCCCTTCCTTAAACACTTCGGACTCCTCACGTCCAACGGCTTCATGTATCTGCAACAGAAGTATTCCAAAAACAAATTAAACAATAGCAATGTAGGTAACTTTTTATAAGATTTCATCTAATATGCCTTCTATAAGCAGAAATGATGTCCACATTTTAGTTTTCAAGCATATAATGTGGTTAAGGGGCCCAGATATGATTGGAAAACAAGCATGGTGACTATGAGAATAGACAAACTATCAACAGGATATTTTCACTTTCCAGAGGAAAAAGTAAGATGTATGAAACTCAATTTCTGTTTCTTTCCCGTGACAGTGCAATCAAAAGACAATTTAGCTCAGAAAATGTGGTAGGAGTATAGGGATACCAACAATCAAATTAGCCATAAAGAAAAGGTCATTTGATTAATAAAAACAAAAAACTGTAATTTGTAATTTGGTTTGCAGCCAAGTCCCATGAGGCCTTAGACATAACATAAAAACAGAATCCCTTTCGATAGTACTTGAATTGATTTTCACTATGAGTCTATGAGTGGCCAAACAAAACTCCACTCACATTGCCGGTATAAAATTCCCAAACAAAAAAACTAATTTGTTTCTACCAAAACCAATTCTTGCAAAAACATTTTTCTTCAAAATCTACGTAAAACTTTGTCGAATCCCTATGACATCGACCAAATACTATATATTTTTTTAGGGGTCTACAAAATATATATATTGAGCAATTCCAAAACAAACAACATCTCATCTATGCAACCTTTAGTATCTTAAAATCAATGGCAGTGAGATCAAAATGTAGTAGTGTGCCTTACAGTCATAAATCCATAATCACAAACAAATATCTGATGATAGATTCAAAGATTATGATACAGAGCAGTGCAGTACTATCTCTCTAAATGCCAAAAGCAAACCAAACAAGCAAAACATTGGTTCCACAATTCATCACTCACTATCAGGGTTGTTAAATAGCAGCTATAGCTTAGCGGAATTTATACAAATCGCTATTGTTCCATAATATGCTATGTAGTACAAAATGTTGTCATACAGGCTATAGCCCTATTGTGTAGCAGAATTATAGCGATCAGCTATTTTCCGCAATCCGTGATTGACAACATTGCTCAAATAAACTCTCTCCTAACTTACAGTCTGTAACTGATTTAAGTATCGATACAAGGTAATTTCAAATTTAACTTACCAAGGGATTAAAAGGCTTGCCAACTGTTGCAACCACAGAAACATGATGACTCCTCAAAGTCTCTACAAATTGCTTGTAAAGACTTTGATAGCTCGCATCAATCTTCTTCTCTTTCTCCGTCTCCACTTCAATCTGTTGTTTAACTCTCTCAAAACTGTCCACCATCAACAAAAGCTTTTTAACGAATTCTTGTTGAGCATCCGATTGAATGCTAATTCTTTCCTTCTCACATCTTTTCCTAAAGTTATCAAAATCCGCTTGTAAACGAAGATATTGCTCCTTGCAAGAAACTTTATCCGCCGATAAACTAGATACTTTCTGAATCAATTTATTCCTTTCAATTGCCTTTGATTGTATTATTTCTTCAATCAACAATGCGGTCTTTCCATCGCCATTAAGAAAGGCTTTCTTGTATGCTTTAATAAGGACCAATAAGCTTGGTAAATCTTGATTATCTTCACCATTCCGAGTCTCGTCTATTTTATCATTTGTCTGTACAAAAACGAGACAGACAGAAGATAAGCTGTTAGAAGTTATTTTCATAAGCTCTTGGGGATAGCTTATGAAAACAGCTTATTTGAGTATACAAAAAAAATTAACAGAATGAATAACAAAAATTATATGATGTAAAAAAAAAAAACAGAGAGAGAGAGAGAGAGAGTACAGTTGGAAAGGATTCTTTGGAAGCGAAGAGGGATGAGGTTGAATTGAGAGTTGGAAACCCTAAGATGGTGTTGGAGGCGTAAAAGGGGCGAGATGGAAAATGAACGAAATTGGGTGGTTTTGGAGATTTTGAAGAGAATGAAGAAGAAGAAGATGATGATGAAGAACAAGCTAATAGAGATTGATTCGAGAGAGAAGCAGCCATTGTATAATTTCTATATTAACGGAACGGAGGGTATGCTGTGGAGGTTGTTTGTTGGTTGGTAATTACAGGCTAGAGTGCGGCCTAGCCACGAGCGTTACCTAGATTATAGATTATAGAGAGAATAAGAGTATAACGCCGGGATGAGAGAAAGTTGTCACAAAATTGTTGTATAAATGTCATTTCTCATAGAGATTATATACAAAGTTAAATATGGTTTGTCCTAGTAAATTTTTTTTTTTTTTTGAAGAAACTAAAATGGATTATATTAACACTAAGAGTATACCTCCAGCACAAGGTGTACTAAAGAGGCCACCACAAAAAACAGTTTGTCAATCACATAATTACATAAAAAGGTCAGTCGGCACCTAAACAAATCAACGGGTCCGACCACCATCTTTGAGAACTGTACACAAAAGTGGTTTTGTTTGCTTTCAACCACCAATAAGAATTATATTTAACCTTTTCGAAGAGCTCCTTGATTGGGGTTTCAATATTGTTAAAGAGCCTGTTGTTACGCTCATTTCAAACAAGTCACACGCACATAAGCCACAAAAGTTGCATAAACAACCTGCGAGATTTCGAGACACCTATAGAATGAGTAAACTAAAAAAAATGGTCTTGAATACTTAGCGGATCATCTCCTGAAATTCCAACCCAAGACCTGATATGTTGCCACAAAGCACCAAAAACGTCACAATGAATAAACAAATATGATGCGGGCTCATCATGTCCGCAACCCGCCACACATATAGTTGCATCGGCTTGGAGGATGCCACGACGTAAGAGGTTTGATTTAGTAGGAAGCCTGTCACGCAACAATCTCCAAGCAAGAATAGAGACTTTCAGCGGAACCTGTTTGTGCCAAATAAGATCATCATGGACAATAACTGAAGGATTGGTAAGCTCCACGAACTGTGTAACCCCCCTCAATGTCAGGGTACCACTGCCACCTGTCAGGAACGTCGGTCTGCCAATCAATATTGTCAAGTAAATTCTGACACTCCCCACCATTACTTCCTCCCAATCCCACAACCTTATCTTCCAATTCCACGCGTCCCCCTTCCTCCCCATCAAGAGAGAACATATCAGCCACCGTACTCAACTTATTTACTACCAAGTCAAATAAACGATTGAACCGCCTACATAAAGGAACATCTCCTAACCACCTCTCATGCCAAAATAAAGTGTTTGTTCCATTCCCAACCTTTCTCAGCACCCTCTCTGCAAACC
>Ga0228710_1000296_pt1 | contig 56199 bp, 29 predicted proteins | sample MedpolnodulmetaG_FD_177995 | JGI IMG/M metagenome (GOLD analysis project Ga0228710, IMG submission 177995) | Root nodule microbial communities from Medicago polymorpha collected in Santa Monica, California, United States - pink nodules | ecosystem: Host-associated > Plants > Roots > Nodule... | reverse complement strand
CATCAGTGTCAAATAACTTACAGGTCTCAAAGGCAGACCCTTGTCACTTAGGTTGCATGGAGGTAATTTTGTGATCCGATTCTTTGGATGATGAAATTTGCAATGGGATTTAAATTTGCAATCCCCAGTTTTTAAGAAGAAACTGCATTCGGGTTCGCCAGGTCTTTCTGGAAACTCTTCAACTGGTGTATGCTTATGACGGTGCATATAAGCATTCGTTTCCATAGCTGGGTTGTTCACGGCATATTGTGAAGGTGGATGCATACTCCTCTCAGATAAATAGAAAGGTGCCTGTACAAAATACAAATTGCTGGGAAAATGGCAAGGAAGAGAGGCCTGCCTCATAAGAATAATTAACTGACGGAAAGGAAGAGAGGCCTGCCTCATAAGAATGGCATGCAACAAAACAACAAATAATAGAGAGGTGTAGGAAATGAGCATGAAATTGAAAACATTATATGTTACACATCAAACTATCACTTGGATATTTCTACCAAATGCCTTAAGTATATTACTTGCATTTAACGACTTATATGAAATGTAATTGATTACTTAAGAAATGTTTCTACTTTGAAGTTTTCATTTAAACTTCCAATTGTTGTTTCCTTCACCACTACCCTAAGGGCAATTACTAACAAATTCTTGTTACTAATCTATTTTACTTCTGAGCATGCATACAAAGGTACTTAATCTGAAATGATGTGGTTGTGCAATAGAATGGATGTACATACTGGATCCACAAAAGAGAGACTAAACAGAGAGAAAGAAAAAAAAGAGATCCTAAAAAGAGAGAAAAAAGTTTGACTTTTAAGTAACTGATGGGGTATATGTAAATCGCAATACTTAATACCTTACAGATCATGCCATAACTCAGTATTAACTATACAAACACACATTAAACTGAGCATTATTGACAACTGTGGACTAGGCCACAGGAAACATTGGCATTGTATGATAGAAAATTGGCAGAGTGATAAGTCATCTTGTACCGATGGTATAAAAAAATGTACATTGTTACATAGTTATTAGCATCAAGTCTATCGATTTTACCTGATATCCATTCCAGTCAGAACTTCGGGGAGAAGCCCCTGGAGTCGGTGAAATTATGATTGGCACAAAAGGGGCAGTTTCATTGAATTTTCTGGTAGAAGACCACGGGGGTGTAGATGATTGTGACACGTCTTGCAATGAAATAGAACTTCCATTACCATATCCTGAAGTGGAGTCATACCCTCCAACAGATGTAGGATCGGGATGATTAAACTTGCAGTTTGCTCCAAACTTACAAGAACCGGTGCGCATGTAATAAGGGCATTCTTTCTCACCCTATCATGAAAAACAACACGGCTAAAATTTCAGGACAGGTAATCCGACAGCAGAAAAAGATAGCTGATAATGTACGCGAACAAACTTTCAGCATAGCTTGCTAAGTAAGGAAAAAAGCATATACCAAACGAATAGGTAGGCCAAGGAAGTTGAGCTCTAAAACTTGATCTGCTGAAAACTTTCCTCTGGTGTGACCAAATTTACAATCCTTTCCAAACTTACAACCCCCAGATCTTGAATAATACTGTCATATCATAACATTAGGAAACAGAAAAAAAATCGTTATAATCTAAATAATAGCAGGACAAGTTTAAGAAATGGCTCAGGAAAGAGAATAAACATACACATCGTATCCAAGCTTGCTACGTCTAAAAATTGTTTAAGACATCCAACATTTTTCAATATAGCAAAGCTAAGCCAGGATACAACAAAAGTTTTTTTTCCCATTATGCCAGCAGCATATTCATAATTGATCAAATAAATCTAGCATAAAATTAATTTTCTATTATATTTTACTCGGTCGAAATCAAGCATAGGTAGTGTTGTCAATCACGGAAAGTAGTGGTTTTTTAAAATTCTGTTACGAGCATTGCTACAGCCGCTATAGTCTCTATTTGACAACACTTTGTACTAAAAGTGTATCATGAAAGAATAGTGATTCGTTCAAATTCCGCTATGCTATAACATTCGCTATTTGACAATACTGAGCAAGGAATGAAGAATATAAAATACATGTACATGTACACCTCCTAGAGTTAACCTTACACAATCTCCCATGGAAAATCCCATGGGCGGGGGAATTTGCGTTTTAATAACTATATGCAATCAACGCACAAGCCATAGTTAAGACATTCATAAAATACAATATTAAATCTACAGTTTTCAACTGAATATAACACCATAATTTTGAAAATACCTTGCATTCTGTCTGGCTTGATCTTTCCTCCAATACATCTCTTTCTCCTGCCCTCTCTTTAAAAACCTTCATTTAGTTTTAAATAAAAGTTAATTGAAGCATGAAAACACAGAAGCAGCTTTTAAGAAGTGAACATGTTTGCATAAGTGAAATTTATGCTTCTCTTTCAATACTTAATATACATAAATGAACGCATTAGTATTAAACATCCAATGCAACCACACATAACATAATAATAATAATGAGTAAGAGTGTACTAGAAAGAGGAACATGAGAAAGTGATACCTGGTTTCTTCTCCTAACAGGGTGATTAAACTTGCAATTGAATCCAAATTTGCAAGTTCCAGTCTTGAGATAAAAAGAACAGTCTTCAGCTTCAGGCCTCAATGGATACTGCTCAGCTCCACCATTGCTTCTTTCATCAACATCTCCACTCACCACCTCATTCTCAATCCAATCACTCACCTCATTATCATCATTCCAACCATCATAATCACCATTCCAACCATCATCATCATAATCATCAACTTGATGAAACCCTTGTCCCTTCTCAGAAACTGTGGCAGATTTTTCATCATCAACTTCAAAGTTTGAACCTTTATCATCAATTCCAACAACATCATCACTCACCTTCTCATTCACATTTTCATCATCATCATCACGACACTCTTGTCCCTTATCAGATTCTAGAACAGCAGCTTCATCACACAATTTTTCATCACCAACTTCAAAGTTTGAACCTTTTTCCACAATTCCATCCTCATCTTTCAAATCCAAATTGTTCTGAAGCTCATCATCAAGTTGGGTCAATTGATTAAGATCTAAGGATTCAGGATGATGATTGGAAACAGGGGAAATATGTTGAACAACATGAGAAGAAGCCAAATGTGATTCAGATTGTTGAGACGGTTCCATCGGTGATGGAATCCCTCCACATTTCAAAAAGAAACCCTAATAGTTGAAATTAGATTGATTTTTGAAATGAAAGGAAGAACAAGAACAAGTGTGGAATCAAACTTGTGTTATACATACATTGTAGTTGGTTTGGTTGTACTATGTTATGTTATGTTACGTTATGTAAATTAATTAATGTGATGTGATGTGATGTGATGGCATGGCAGGGTGCTACGTGTGTTTATACGATGTAAAGTTTCCGTAGCCGTATACCACCGCCGCTCAACTTCAATATTTTCATCAACTTGATTTTGATTAAAACAAAAAGATAAAATGTCTAAATACATTTATTTTAAGTGTGAATACAGTAAAATTTCATCCCCGTGAGTTTAGCTAAGTTGATAGAGATGTCGGTTTCGAACCCCGACACCCCACTTCTCCACAATTAAATTGTGTGAGTTCTAATCACTAGGCTACTTGACCAAAAAAAAAAGTGAATACATCTATCCACATTTAAAATTTATTTGGTAAAAAATAATTATAGGATAAATAGTCATTTTTTCGTTTCTAAATATGTAACGAATAATGCAGCAAAATTTTAAAATAGTCTCTTCATTCATCACTTCATTAGTCAAAATAGTTTCTGACATTGAAATGCTCTATTAATCATGTCATATCATCAGTCTCTCTTCAATTTAAATTTGTTTAATTTATGCTTAAACTTTTGATTTTTGAACAAGTTTTTGCATGCGTGTTAAGAACATTACTAAAAGTTCCTCGGCAAAAAATCATCGCAAAATTTGACTTCTACGTCCAGATTTTGTTAATTTTATCTTTAACTTCTGCCGTTTTAAAAAATTTATATTTAATTTGTCTCATGTTAAAAAATTCATATTTAATTCGTCTCATGTTAAAAAATTCTAAATTTTAGTAAATGAACCTTTCATAGTGTTATAAACTTGTCTAAAAAAATTCGTTCAAAAATTTAAGAGTTTAAGGATAATTAAACAAACTTTGTTGTAATAGGGACTAAAATTAGAAGTAATTTTCTTTTTGTAAGGACTAACAAACCTATTAAAATTAAGTAAGGACTAAACTTAGAAGTTCGCAATTTTACAGAGACCAAAAACATATTTAACTCTATATAAAAAGCTTTAATGTCATCATTGATGAAATATTTTAACGTCAAAGACTATTTTGACTAATGAAATGCATAATCAGAGAGTATTGTGGCTACTTGTTACACATTCAGGGACAAAAATGATTATCTGGCCTATAAAATTTTATCATATTTGATATATAAAGTCAATATAATTAAATTTTGAAAGCTAGTAAGTTTTTTCAAAATACCAACTTTTTTTTTGTCAAGTAGTTTAGTGGTTGAAATTCACACACTTTTTAAATGCAGAGAAGTGAGGTGTTTAGGGTTCGAACATCGACCCCTGCATATCCACATATTTTAATTTTATTTTGGGTTGTTTCATATTTTATAATACGGTTGTAAACTACATGTTAATGAAATTGTGAATTAAAAATAGCGGAAAATATGTATTCAATTTTTTTATTATATTAAAATAGACCCGCAATACTATTTTTTTCGAAGTGTGTTAGATTATTATTATTTTTCTAAATTATTAGAAATAAAATAAAAATATTGAGGGGGTAAAGTGTAGATTTTAGCATAAGAGGGGAGGAGAATGTAATTCATGCTTCTCTTAGGGGAGTGGAGTGAAAAGTTTTCTAATATGTTTTGAATAAGAGGGTAGGGGAGTGTATATTTTAACATAAGAGGGGATGATGTGTTATTCAAGCATCTTATTTCATTGAAAAAATCTCATAAAAAATGATAAGATATCGAAATTTTATAACATAAAAGACTAAATCGAAACTTAAAAAAAGACGAAAGTGTTATTTAAAATTAAGTTAAAAGACGAAATGTGTAATTTTACCTACTTATTATTAGGATCTTAGTTGACTATCAAAAGTCCAACGAGATGTGTCAAAAAAAAGTGTGACGAAAGAATCTAATTACCATAATTAAAGGGTCAAATTATAACTCTTTTAATTTAAAGATTTATTTAAAAGTCCGCAAGAGATTATAGAATCATCAAACTGAACTAAAACTTTGAAATTGTTTAGCTATTTGGAGTAAAATATAAGTATTCGGAGACATAATTAATTTAACATCTCCAACCAAATTTACAAAACCCACAAGGAAATAACGGAATGATTCCAATTTTTGTTGCATGTTTTTTTTGTCTGTATGGTTATTGAGCATTTAATAGTAAACACTAAAAATAATTCCAACAGTTCATAATTTCCATCTATATCGATTCATTAGTTAAATAGTTCCAATCTTATACAACAAAGAAATAATAAAGATATTTTCCAGTCGTGTGAGCATAGCTCAGTTGGTAGGACAATGCATTATTATATGCAGGGGTCGGGGTTCGAATCCTGGACACCCCACTTATTCAGCTTATAAGGTAAATTCTAGCCACTAGACTACTGACAAAAAAAAAAAAAAAAAGAAGATATTTTTCAAAATGATCTGTTGTTTTGAAAAAGATAGCGTTGAAAGTAAAATGGGAAGCACAAAAAGGTTGGCGCTTAAGACAAGTCCCACAACGAAAGTTTTTAAACAAAAAGGTTGAAGAATTCTATTCCTTTTAAAAGGAACTTCTTTTAAACATGCTTTAGTGAAAATGAGCTTACAACATAAGATTACGCACAACTATTTTATTCCATCAACACAATGGCGTTTTCAATAAACCAAAATAAAGTAGAACCCCAAACGTCTAGCAGTAAAGATAAGAAATTGAAGAGTTTTACTCTTGTATGGATCCACCAAAAAAAATGTAACGAAGTCAAATTAATTTGATGAGGAGGTGACTTTTTCGAATCTCAAATCTTGCATATAATATACATTGTCCTTACCAACTTAGCTAAATTCACGAGACTGATGAAGAGGTGACTAACATTAACATCAAAAGGCTCACTATTTAGCAAATCATCTAAAAACACCCTTCCCGGCCAAAAAAAAAAATTATATTTTTGTAACCAAGAAATCACTTTCAATATTTTATTAATTTTTTTTAAAAAAAAAAAAAAAATTTGTTTAAAAATTAGTTTTAACCTTAAAACAAAAAGTTATTCCCCGTAGTTTATCCAAAATCTATTTTTTTTTCTTCTAAAAACAAGGAACTTAAGAGTAAGAGCATCACAGAATTAATAGTTTTTACACAATTGCTTTAATTGCATGCAAATGATAATTGCATCTGCTGCAATTATAATCACAATTCACAAAAAGTAAAAGCTGGAATAGCAATGTGATATGAACAGGTTGAGAATTAAACAATTGCTTTAATTGTAATGAAACAATGGGCTGAAGACCCAAAGCAAACAGAATTAATAGTTTTTACAAATGACAATTGCAGACATATCCTAAAATGTTAGTCCTAGCTTTGGTCAATTAAGCAATGGAATCATAAATTCTAAAAACATGTTAAGTAACAACAACATCTATCACACTTTCTATTGACGAATCTTCTTCGCTAAATGACCAGTCTTTCGCTTATGACGACTGAAATCAGACACAAATCTGAATGTTTGACCACAACCTGGCTCGGCACATGCATAAGGCCGTGCACCGGTGTGAACTCGAATATGCTCGGTTCGAGCCCATGCCCACTTGAAAGACATCTTGCAACCCTTCCAGGGGCACTTCAGAGGACGGTCATCTTCATGAACTCGCCGGTGCTGCACCAGATATTTGTGCGAGAAAAACTTTTTTCCGCAACCTTTTACTGGACAGATGTTTCTCTTATGATGCACCAACTCTTCTTTTGACTCGAAACTCATGGTGCATCCCTCAATGTCACACTGATATTCTGCTTCCTCGTCCTCTGATTTGGGATTGCAAGCTGAAACCTTTACAGCTGCAACATCATTTGCCCTTTTCCTTTTGGTTTGCCTGTCTTTTGATTTTACTTCAGACTCCTGAGCTTTTAGAACTCTCTTTCTAAGGCGTGTACTAGGTCCACCTTCTTCCTCCTCTTCCATATCTATACTAGGCTCTCTGGAGTTGTCAGATTGTTTACTCCGCAAATTAGACTGCTGCTTTACTTGCTTAGCATTCTTCTGAGCTCCTCGTTTCACTGGCTGAGGTGTCTGGTTTTTCATTTGGAGAGTTTTGGATTGTTTCATCTGTTTAAGTGTCTTTCGTTTGGATTGTTTACTTGGAAGAGTTCTCTTGCGCTGCTGAAGAGAATCATCTTCCATTTCGTTATCTAAAATCATATCATCTTCATCCTTCCATTTAGCTTTCTTCCTTTTAGGGGTTCTATGCAGCAGATGAGCATTATTGTCAGCTGAGTCATCGATATCTTCCTCATCAGTCTGTTTAATGCGCCTGCTCCTAGGATTTTTTCTCTGCTGCTTCGGAAAGTGATCATCCAGTTGATCATCAGACATCTCATTTTTCACTCTATCAATGCCTTTGTTCTTCCTTCTAGAAATACCTGTTTTATGCCTTTGATAGGAAACCTCCAATTGGTCGTCAGACATTACATCTTCCCCTGCTGCACATTTGGCTTGCCTGACTTTAACTGTCCTTCTTTGGTACTTGCGACGATAGACATTTGTTTGATCGTCTGATACAGTATCCTCTTTGGCGAGGTTTCTGGCTTTCCTACTTTTAGGATTACTCCGTCGCTGCTTCTGCTTGTTCGGCTCCAGTTGGTCATCTGATATCACTGAATCTTTTTCAGCAAGGTGTTTGCCTTGCCAGCTTTTAGCAATTCTCTTTTTCTGCTTCTGACAACCATTCTCCATTTGGTCATCAGAAATTGCATCTTCACTAATATAGTTGGCATGCTTGCTTCTGGAAGTCTTTCGGTGCAACGGAAGAGAACCAACATCCAAAGAATCCTCTGAAACTGAGTCTCTCTCTGTATCTTCATCTTGATTGCTTCTAAGTTCTTCCATCTGATGACAATCCGAATCATAGTCCACTGCATCATCTGAAACCACTTCATTGCCAGCAAATTTAGCTTTTTTGACATTAAAACTCCATCTATTTTGCATGTAATCATCATCAATCGAATCATCAGAAACTACATCACTTTCAGTGCAATTGGTTTGTTTGCTTATAGGTTTTCTATGATGATATGGACTACAATTCCTCTGCAAAGCTGCACCATCTTTCTCAACACCCTTAGCTTGCTTGCTTCTAAGAAACCTTCTTGGCCGAGGACTGGGTTTATCTTCAGCAGAATTATCCAAAACCACATCCTTATCATCAAAATTTCCCTTCCTGATTCGCCGCCCACTCTCTGAGGTTGTTTTCCTTTTCCTACCTGATTTTGTGATAGCCGCTGCAGCTTTGGGGGTACTTCCTGATCTCTCAGTTTTCACATCAGGCAATACCAATCCACATAAATTTTTCTCATCCACAACATCTTCAGAATCCCTTATTGCTAAAAGGGGATGGACCTGATTAGACATCCAAACTTTACCACACCATTTGCCAGCAACAACCTTTTTCTGCTTGTCAGCCCTTCTCTGATAAACCTTTGGTTCTATCGGTGAGCTTGCTGGAGAGCTACGACCGAATGCATAATATATAACAGAATTGTAAGGCATCTGCTTGCAATAAAGGGGAGAGCGGCTAAGACTTGCACTATAAAAGAGATTTATTCCTAGCTTTACAGTCCAGTCCCCATTCCCGAGACTCGCTTCCTCACTATCCAGAGCTGACTGGATCCTTTTCTCATCCTCCTTGGTGCCATGCCTGTAGGCAATATTCTTCCACGTGCAATCAATCCCCAAATCTTCTGCCACCAACTGTGCTTCAGCCTCTATCTTGGGATAATCTGAGCATGTAAAATAAGCAATGAATGATTTGCAAAAAGGAAAACCAATAAACTGTAAAAGCAACTGCACAATATAAACACATGTAAAATAACCTGAACCCTATGAGATGAAGATAAAGTTAATCAGTAGCAAAGAGGTATAACATACACCACCAACTATTATTGAGCCATGAAACTAACCGCAAAATACTTTTTCAATTCAGAAAGATGCATCCTTTTAGACATCCAGTTAGTATAACTTATCATAGCTAAAAAAAAGTTCCCCTAGGCTGAAATATGAGAACTAGTGATGAGTCAGTTTCCTACATTGTCCATCGCATAAATAAAAATCATACAAAGCCTCTGCAAAAGTCAGCGACTTGAAAAAAAAGTAACAAAAAAAAGGAGCAACTGCTTCAAATGAAATATAAAAAAATAAAATAAGATCCATGATTTTTATAGGGTCCTGCTAAGGGCCCTATAAAAAACTGTGCTTACAAATAAGAATTGTCTATTTTTGGTTCCTTAGGACACTGGTTAAAATAAAAAGTACCATTTTAGATTGATCCTTGCTCAAAAGAAATTGATTAGATAAGGAAACTTTACAGTCTTTCTTGTTCGAGAAAAGCTATATCATTCTATGCGACGAGGTGCATAGAATACAGGAAAAGAAAAAAGAAAGACAAAATGAAGGACCATGAGATTAATAATAAATAAATATGTTTACTTTTTAATCTGTAGATAATGTACAGAAATTTTACCGTCATTGAATCATATGATGCCATCTATTTACAGAAGAGTTGAAATCTTTTACTAGAAGTGAAAAAAAAAAAAAGCGGCAAAAAGCAAAGAAATAGAGTTGTTTCACAAAATGAATAGTAAATCAATCAACCCTCAGACCTGGATGACATAAGAGCAATATGTGGGCTCCACCTATTGGGCGGAGTTGCTGCTCTGCTTCAACAGCATGCTCTAGACAGAATACATGCATTCTAGACGACTCTTCATCGCATTGCGGTACCAGTAAAACATTTTTATGATTTACAGGAACAATTGCCTCGATTGACAATGACTTCTCAGTATCATTAGTATCATGGGAACTATATGTGGTGGAATAAGGCATTGCCCTTGTATTTTCAAATGCAGCCCCTGAAGTGATTTTATAATCCTGTTCCTCAAAAGATTGATCCCGAGGATGATGACTCAAATTACACTCATTTCTGTGTGCTTCGTAGCTGGCACTCTCTGAAAGGGTATCATCTTTATCAAGTCTTGTCATGGGATTAGCATAGGAATCACAAAAATTAGAAGGCAAACTTTCTGATGTAGAGTTTATTGCATTTGATTCATGGCCGTCAACTGCATCTTCCTCAGAGTCAGAAGAACTTCCATATGCTGAAGCCAATAATGCAAGAGCTGTAGCTGCTGCATTGCCATTTTCTCCTTCAGAATGTAAAGCCTCTTCTTGGGCATTTTTCTTTGTCCACCCTGTGTTACAAACAAAATGGATCAGTACTTTTACCTAGGCCATTGCCAAGGAAAATCAGAGCTAAATATTTATAGCTGTCAAACTTTTGAGAGAGATGGCAAATATGATGTAAAAGGCATTTGGTTGCTTAAATACCTAAGTTGTGTTTTCATATGTACACCAAAAGGGCATTGGTGCATGTTCCTGTTCTATTATTATCCCAACTAAAATCCTAGCGTATCATTATGACATTTGGTACTATGTAACAAATGACCAGTTCATGACACTTATGGCCAGACAACTCAAATCTTCTGCAGCCATCACAAAAGGCAAGATAATCTTCTAGTCTTCCAGAGTTTAGGATTTGAATATTGCAACCAATTAACTCAACCATCACAGGGGTTTGCATAAGCCCGAAAGAAAACAAACCAACCTTCAGACCTCATATAAGTCCAAATGCATAATAAGAGAAAAGAGTAACATCCAAATGCATAACTAGTTTATGTACAATTGGTTTTTCCCTAAAGGAAGTATTTAAAAAGGAATAGGAAGAAGGATAACTATTTCAAAACATAACAAAGATGCAAATAAAAATATCTTGGCAACAAACATAGAGAGGAGCCAAACAGGATAGCCTAAGTTCATGCGCATGCAGAGACATGTAAGAACCAGCATGCGAAACAACTGTTTTTCTGCTCCACAGTAGGAAAAAATCAGGACAGATTGGCCCCACAATTCAGGTATTACATTTTCCTCAAAAAAAAAAATATCAGGTATTACATATAGGACACTGACCAAATAAATAAACTGAAGACATAGTTCCTAATGAACATATGAAACAGGCCCCCAAAACACCTACAGTGTGTAGTCATTATTGATCGTAACTGAAGAAACCCATAAACCAATTTTGATAAAATATGATACAAAATACTACAAATGTAATTTGTAAAACTTGCCTGCATACATATTTGTCTCGGGAATATGTGCATCTTCATGGGACACAGTATATTTATTGCTACCAGGTAATCCAGAGGCAGCAACCCAATCATTAAAGAAGCTGCAATCAGCAGACATAAGATACCTAGCTGCTGGTTCTCTAGGCTGTACAATAGCAACACAGGAAAAGTTCAATAGTCCACACGTGACACACGAAAACAGTCTCTGCTCTGACAATCCATCTCCTTGACTAGTCTCACTTTCACCGTCTCTTTGAAGTTGCTTAGAACTTGAAGGGGATTTGTTACCATTTGCATCCAACGAGGAAATCCCCTTCCCTTCGCACAACAGAGTAAATTCATCTTTCACAGAACATAAGTTTTTTTCTTGGGCAATTCCGCGATTCCTGTCGAATACCAGATCATCAGAAACAAAACCTTTTGATGAATTCAGTCCCTCGGAATTGCATACATTAAAGGAAAATCCAGGGTTCACTTTTGGTGGCCGGCATCCAACACGTAATTTTGAGCAACTAGAGATGTCAACTGAGTTGCGAGGAAGAAGTACTACAGAAGACTCATTTCCGAGGACATGAAGCAGATCATTGTTTTGTAACACATCCTGGACAAATAGTTCTTTAATTACAGCTTCTCCTTCACCCTTCTTCTTATCTTTAAGTCGAGAACTCCGAGGTGCCGCACTGATTCCCCCAGGGATTCTGTATGAAAAGAACAAGGATATTCACACAAAACATATATTATAATAGCTATATGGTCTTTAAAATCATTGTATTTGTGCGAATATCACATTATATTAATACACGCACATGTTTATGTATCATCTAGAATGATTCATCCAGAGATTTTCAAATTGGAGAATTACATCTTGAAACTCCATTGAGTAAATAATATAACAAGATATTGGCGGCACTCTTATAGCAATTACAAAAGGCTAGAAAAGGGAAAGACAAACCTAGAACACAAAGCTAAGGCAAGGTCATAAAGTAACTGTAAATGGGAAACCATAGGAGAATAGTTTATTGAAGCCCTCCGAATAGCAGCATCTTTAGCAACTCTCAACCACTCGGGTGTTGCAATGTTTGCCGCCTCTGCACAATTAAAACCTACACAATATACATCCAAAGCATTGGAAGCATTCAACAATTAGCATAAACAGTATTCACAAGGTTAACTCTCCTCCCTCTCAGAGAGAGAGATGCAGAGAGACATTGAGCCTATATGTAACATTCTTAAATTGTCAAATATCTTACCATGACTGAACCCCGTGTGATAGGCTCTTGGAAATGTCACAACAAATTCCCCAGCATTTTGCACTAACCTGATTCAAAGCAATTGAAATTTAAAGTATAGATGCGCATATAAAGTATAAACCACCATACAGGATCACTGAAAAAATGGCGTCTAATGATTGCTATCATGATTACCAAAATCCATAATTACAATACTCAAAAACATATAATAAGAGAGATAAACGAGGGTAACAATTACTAGGACGAGGACAAAACATTCTTTTCAAAAGGAAAAAGAATTTCCCAGAAAAACTAAAGGGAGAATAGAGGGAAAAGAACCAAGCATGAAGCATGTAGCTAGGCTTTCCCATCTCTCAACATATCAGAAATGGGAACTGCCTGTGAAGAGTCCCACATTCGATGAGAGATGGCCTGAACATATGTTTATAAGTGGGGGCTATCCTCCTCACCTTACAAGTTGGTTTTGTAAAGTTTAGTTAGGCCCAACCCAAATTTTAAGTTTAGTTAGGTTTGCGCAATCGGATCACGCTCCAGATGTTCAGTTCTGGGCGTAAGGGGTGTGTGTAAAGTGTCCTACATTGGGCGAGAGATGGCCTGAACATATGTTCATAAATGGGGGAAATCTTCACCTCACAAGCAGGTTTTGTAAAGTTGATTTAGGCCCAACCCAAAACAAAAATAATGGAGCATTGTATACGAATACAATCCTATGCCAAAGAAAATAAAATAAAAAACCTTAAAGATTAGGTTATTCCACTCTCACTGAATGCACCAGACAACTGCATAAACTAAACACTGCCACACAATTACGGATTCCTTGTTTCTAGCAAAAAACCTCAAACTAACCGTCAGAGGCTGCTTCCTAATACCAATTGAAGGACCACTAAATAAATGGTTTCAGAGCGAAGTAACAAAACAACAATTGAACAATTAAAACAAATTATTCAAAACAGAAATAGACGTAGTATCGATGAATTCTAACATCTAATTAGTTACAACAAAAACTAGTTAAATGTTTTGAGAACTAGGGATACATTTGTAGTTAGATACTAAGATTGTATTTGCCATTGCTGAACTTCAATAGCATTAAAGTTGAAATTGATTTTTGTTGGACAAAATAAAGCAGTATTCCAAAGTAACCCACAAGTCACAGCAAAAATGGCAGTGTAAGCAGCAATTGACGCTAGATATTTATCCAGAGGATTTACCAAATATGAACATCACAAAATATAGCATGACATTCATTAAAAATTAGTACCTGCAGCATGGAACGCCTGCGCTAATAAACACTTCTGGTGACATCACTGTGGTCTTCTCACCAAGAATAGAAAATGTAACTGTTCAGAAGAAACAAGAACTGGATAAGGCATCTTACATGTGCATCCAAATATAAACACAAAGTGCAGTGTCATCCTTTTCACATATTGAAATTACTACCAGTTCCTCTCAATAATGTGAGATAGGACGAACCAATATTCCTCATTGATTGAAAAATAAAACACAATACATCAACACTAAAGAATTGAAGATAATAACAATGAAGATAACCTGGACAGAACACAAAACCAACGAATGTGATGATTATAGTAAGGCGGTGTATTTGTAGAGGGAAAATGGAAGAGACAGGGGTGCATGTTCAAATAAGGGTAGACTTCTAAACCCCGTCTAGTAAGATTTCATTAAATTAAAATTGTGCGCAATCATTAGACCCATTCACTGCCTACTGTAAGAGTATACTGTATGGATGGTAGAGTGTAGACTACACCTAGAGTAGCTACACTCCTATGTGACTAACTGTAACTAACAAGACATAGTTACAGTTGCATCTTACTTACTATAGGATAGCAATAGTTTAGCATGGCCCTGTAACTAACCTCTTGGAGTTTGTTGCAGGTAGTTAGAGCTTTAGCAATCTATAAATAGGATCAATGCACATTGTAATCATTTTGAGAATTCATAAATCAAAGATTGATGAGCACGAAGTGTTCTTAGAGTTCTCTCAACAATTTATGAACAGCAAGTTCAACTTCTAACACCCACTAAGGTTAAAGCAATGAACTGTGATCCTAAAATAAACAATATGACCCTAATTTTGTCATCTTTCCTTATTAAGATTACAATTTTACTCACTTCTAACAGGCTGAGATTAAAACAGAGATCAAAAAACTGAAAACATAAACTTTTTCGCTAGCGAATTTTGTTTTAACAATCATGCCTTGCCTTAATCTAAAACTCAGGATTGTGGGAAGATGACTGATGTCATGCATGCAGAGAAAGAATGAAACAAACTATCTGGTAATGTACTAGTCAAAAGATAAAAAAGTTGCAGAAAAACATACACTAAGAATTGGTTCTACATGAATTTTTACAACTTTAGCCAAACAACAAAAAAAGATACTCCTATTCCTATACAATACAAAGGTACTCTGTATTTCTCTCAAAGAATCCATATCAATCCCCAAATAATTAACAGAAACAGAACATCATAAACCTAATAATGCAGGCAGATAGATAAACATAAAACCACATATGAACCCTAACAAAAGTAAGAGTGAAACTAACCAAGAGGGTTAATCTCTCCACCATAACCATGAACTCTAACAACATCCTCAAAAGCAACAGCAGCATCTCTGGGAACACCATACCAAGTCTTAGAAGCACCCATATGAAGATAATTCAAACTATGCAAATCATGATCCTCCACATGCCAAGCAAACCAACTAAAAAGCATAGCAAGATAAACCATAGGAGAAGTAACTCCCGGTATCTCCTCCTTCATAAACCTCAACAAAGACCCTTTGGCCCTTGAAACCCTTCTCATATTCCAAGCACTATTCGCAACGGAAGAAAACGGTTTATTATTCTCCACGGTGTCCGTGAAAGCAGAACCCGGCATATCATTAGCATACTCAACAGAAAACGGTTTATCGACCGTAGCTTTCCAGAACAATGTCTCTATTTCAAGAGCACTGTTACTGTTTTTCTTCTTCTTGTTCATGTAACTTCTTTCAAACCATTTGGCTTTGGCTTCAAACTCAGAGAAAGTGTAGTGGTCCCCACTCTGCCAAACGGGTCGTTTAACGGGTCGGGGTTTACGGGGACAGAACCCGATCTGTTGTTGACGGGTGGTGAATGTGGAGTTGGGGAATGAACGGTTTAGGTTAGAGATGGTGGTTTTTTTGGAAGAAGGTGGAAAAGGAGGGATGATTTTGCAGATTCCGAATTTTGAAGCTTCGTTTTCGATCTTGAAAATGTAAGCGATTGGATCTTCGAATTCAGCTGGAGTAGGTCGGTATTCGGGTGCTACTGGCATGGATTTTAACCATGGGAATACGTCGCCGTTTGATTCTGCCATGGTTGTGCTGTGATTGATGAAGATGATGTTTCACATTTATGGTGTTGTTGAGATTCTTTCTCTCTCTCTCTCTCTGTTTCTATGACTCTGTTATTTTGTTTGTGATGTTTTTGCTCTGTTTTTAGTACAGAGGAAATGAAATGAAAAGGGTAAAAATGAATAAAGGCTAGTGAGCAGAGTGGTGTGTGTGAGAGTTGTTTTACGGACTGTGTCTGTGTGTGGATTTTAGGAGGCGTGTTTTATGCCACTGTTTTCTCCGTTTATTTACACAGACTGCCATTTTCTTTTCTCTTTCCTTTTTTATGTTGTAATAATTAATAATAATTATTATTATTTTCTTGACCAAATGTAATAATAATTAAGTAATGGGGGAATTCTTTTTTCTTTTTTGTTAAAAAAATGGGAGATTTTTTTTATACACTTTTGGGGTTTGACTGAATATTGTAACAATTAATTTAAATTTATATTTAGTTTAAAATAATTATATGTAAAAAATAATTTTTTGCTAAATTATTGGATGAGATACAATGTTTACCCTTTTGTAAAAAAAGTTGTGTTAAAACTCCACCAAAGTTGGAATGAACAAATGTTTAGTGGATGAGTTGGTATTCACCTCACAAAGTCGGTTTGATATGATTGTATTAGGCTCGACCACAGACAGTTCAGTAAATTATTTTTGATGTAATTTTTCTTTTGAGGAGAATCGTTTATAATTGATGTGATTAAAATAAAGGGAGAAAATAATATAAAAATAATGTGATAGCGTATGCAATTACAAATTATGTATAAATAAGGTGTATGCCATCAACTTTTATGTCCATTTAACATTTTTCTATAATTTAATATTTAATCACCTTTCCTTTTGGTGTTTTGTATTTTTGAATGAATAAATATTTTTAAAGATAAAAAATAGTTTAATGGTTAAAAATTCACCATTTTAAAGATAATAAATAGAGTGTCTCCGTTTCGAACTCTAATATTTGCATATATTATACAACGTCTTTATCAAATATTAAACTAAGTTTAAAGGGACTTAAAGATAAAAAAATTATTAGATAAAATTTAATTTTTATGTACTTTTTGGCTTTGACAACTAGGTTTTGGCCAAACAATTTATTTGGTCCAATCAAATCTTAGTAATATGGGGTATGCACTCTCCATAAGATATGATTTAATTTGGATCAAGTCATTAATTAAGGTCAAAAGATATATTCTCTTCTTAATAAAATATAAATAAAAAAATCTTGATAATTTTTTTTTTAAAAATGTCAAATGTATCTGTTCAGATTTAAAACCAAGAGCATTTGACTTTTAAAATATCTTGCTTAAATGGTGGTGTTGTAAGGAGTTGAGGGATAAAGAGCTTAAAAAGAACATGAAACAGAACATACATCTATATTAGATATGGTGAAAAACTCAAGAAATTAAGGTTTAAATTGAGTTATATTAAAAACCTTTTTCAAGCACAAGTTTAAAAATCATACAAAAATCTGTTCATCATGCTAACCAGTGTCTTTGGGACACCGATTAAGGATACTAGGAAAAGTTATAAATTAAAAAAGATATTTTTTTGACTTTTTATAAACTGATTATACAATTTTCAATTCAATAACCACTATATAACTTCTTTTTTTAATATCTTTAACCAATCTAAGGACACCGGTTAGCATTTTCTAAATTTACTAATTCTCTGTCCAAGCTGATACCTAGCTACATTATTTTTCATAAATTCACTCCGATTGAATTAATTTTAGAGTTTAATTAGTATACCCTTTCGGTGGTAACTATATTCCTTTGGTTGTATTAATTTTTGAGTTTAATTAGTATACTCTGTTGACGTACAAAAATATTCTACATATACATTTAATAATGTATTGTTACATCAATTAATAAATATTATAACTTATTGATGTGAGAATGCATCATTAGATTATTTATGTGTATAATAATTATACAATAAAAAAATAAATAATTAGACGCATCTAATATTAATGTGATTATCCATCTCAAACCGAATTTAAACTTCAATTTATTATGTTACATCCGGTCCAATTCATTTAGCTAAACTCAACATCAATTGGTTGTTTGTAGCTAGCTACATTTATTTTTGCTGTTGATTTGAAAGAAAGATTCTTGTTAAAATCACAAAAGTGTCTTTACACAGAACATCAAACGAAACTAACCAACATTTGGTGTTGTTGTTAGTTAAAACAAAACTGTGCAATATTTTGCAAACGTGCCCTTTTTCCGCCGCTTGAACATTGTGATTATCCTATTTTTACCCCCAACAAAGTTATAATGTTTTGAGATAAATCCGATCCGTATCGGTGCTGTTTTTATTTTACGGAATCGGTACTCATAAGCTGACGACAGTGGTCCCTATTATGCTTCAGGGGAGTCAATGTGTTATAGACCACACCAAATGTTGACACGTCATCATGGTGGGTCTCTGTAATGTGAGACATGTGTCTTTACTTCATTGGCAGATTAATGGACTAATTACCGTGGGGCCCTGCAAGTTCTGCCTGCACTGCATTGCATGAATGAAATAACTAAATTCTGTGTAAGAAAATATCATGCTACAATGCAACCAAATTACTACCAGCTCCTATCATCATCAATGCATTGCATAGTACACTCTCATCACATGTTCACACAAAATCAAGTACACTCCCATCACAATCATCAACCTTTTTTGTATGTGTATGGTTAATTAACTAAGTACTCGTACTCGATTAAACTTTTGGATTTGTGGAAAATCAATAGTGAAACACAATGAATGAACACATGATAACATCAATCATCAACCTGGGGTGTTCATGGGTTCAAAAGATCCTTTTAACCCGATAATCCAAAATTAGTCAATCTTTTAGTAAACAAAATAATTTCGATTCGGTATGAATCAATCTGCATAAACACGAAGTAAGTGATTTGGTTCAAATAACATGTATATAATTTCAAATTTATAAATTGGCAAACTTCATTCATTAAAAAACAATTTCAAAATTTTATATATTGATTTAAAAATATTTTAACTAAATCTAAGTGCTATAAGTTTCATGAATAAAAAGTCAATTAATCATATATGTTTTTTAATTTTATAAAATATATACGAGATTTGCTAGAACACATCCACTAGTTTTTATGGGAGAGTGTTTTGCAAGCTACACGTTAAGGTGTATTTAACTACTTTTTAGTTATAACTTGCTAAAACACACCTTCTAAAAAATAAGTGGGTGTATCCTAGCAAATGTTTATAGGAGTTGCTAACATACACCCACACCTTAAGGTGTATTTAACAACTTTTTAGTTATATCTTTGCTAAAACACACCTTAATAAAAACCAGTGGGTGTATCGGATTTAGATCCACGGCTGTCAAAGCAAGCCTGCTGTCAACTAATCTGCACCATTTGATTAATCCAACATTCCATATTATTTCCCCAAAACAAATCAAAGAATCTCCAATATTACGAATTAGCAAAAACAGAGCTACAATGGTGTTCCTCACCTTTCTGGTCATATCTTCCTCTATAATGTGTGTAGTGATTCTTCAAATTGAAAAATTGATCAAACAAGAACTGATTGCATAGCAAGAATTGCACTTGGTGCAAAGAGGAGGACCATAACCACAATTTACAGCTTCCACAAACAACACACTTACTAGCATCACACACCGTAATTTCAACATCAGTTATTGAAGAATCCTTCATTTTTTTCATGCACATCAGATCGATTGCTATGGACAAATTACAAATGTATTCTGGGCTGATGCAAAATTGATTTTAGATTATGGATATTTCAGTGAGGTTGTTTCTTTCGATTTCAGTTGAACGCAACACTGGGCTGAATACGGTGCCACGATTATTACGGTCGGTGGTCGCCGGCGCCGCCATGGTTAAGATTAGTGATGACGTGCGCCAACTCCATCACCACCTCCACCACAATCGCTAAACTTCTTCGTCACTCAGCTTCTTGTGATTTTGATTTAGCAGATAGAGATTTCATTTCTCTTGTTTTGGGGAAATAATATGGAACGTTGGATTAATCAAATGGTGGAGATTAGTTGACAGCAGGCTTGTTTGACAGCCATGAATCTAAATCCGGGTGTATCCCAGCAAAACTCGTTTATTATTTATTGGGTTGGTTCAGATTTGACAAGAAAAATTATACAAGTAGCTTAATTAAGTACGATATCATCGTTAATTAATATAATACACCTCTTTTTTTACCATTAGAGTAAAATGTGTATGGATTACATTAATTTGACTTATCATTGTAGGGACTGCTTATTATAAATATTAAAAAAACTTCCTTAAAAAAAGACCATTGAAGATATTATTAAACCAACAATCCTATTTAAATGAAAATCAATTTCCCGACTATTTAGACCATTGATAATTTATGATTTGATAACAGAATATAAGATGACCTGTCAAAAGAAGAAAATAGAATACAAGATGATTAGCTTAGTATAATCTTTATCCAAGCTAATGACTTTGAAATCAATTTGTTTAGAATTTACAATTTAGCACACATAATCACCTAATTGACATGGTTCAACAATCAGATGATGAAATCACTTTATTTTAGGGATAAAATTCACATTTTATTATACAAAAAAAGTGCATGTCAAGTAGGTCCCATGCAAAATTAATGCTAGATCATCATTAGCCCGACTTCATGTTAGTTAGAATTCATGCAAAATCACAGTGACTGACGACAGAAGAAAATTAGCCCGACTTCATGTAAGTTAGAATTCATGCAGCCTACCACAAACACCACATCATTTCAATTTGATATAACCAAAATACTTATTTTGTTTTATTTCTAATGCTGACTGAGTGAATAGCATTTACTGCAATGGAAGTAATGTGAGTGTTGGAGGCAGTGCCTCAGTCCTCAGAGGAATTTTTTAGTCCTCTCATAGCTGAACACTCAATTCACCAGTCATACTAAGTTACTAACTCCTTCAAATAAAATGTGTTTTTCTTTTCATTTTTCATAAAAAAATAAAAGTGCAAGGTAGAAAGGCATATATGTTAGCCATAATATGTGCTACAAAAGAATTTGAAGTTCATGGGAAAATTCCCATAACAACGACCATTTCTGCACGCAGCTAGTCCATGCAAGAGAAACACAGTAAGAAATAGCTTCTCAGTTCTCGTTAACGAAACAGTAAGCATCTAGACAATAGAGACATTAATAAGATGGTGAGAATGGACAATGGCTTTGTAACATAACGCAGCTAAGTACTTATATTGGATCCTCATTTTGAGAGTTGGAACTAGGAGAGAGCTCCAAGGTAACTGGACAATGATCACTTCCATAGAAACCTGCGGAGACAATAATAAGGTCATACTTCTGAAACATAAGCTAATGAAAAGTTAATGAAAATGATAATAACAATGGAGTGATATGCACAAGAAACCCATGCATATGAAAATGACAGCAAAGCTAATTTTTGGAATAGCCATTAAACAGGTTAGATACAATCCAACAACACCAATTACCACAAAGTTGCACTCTGGATTCAGTTTTTTAACTTAGATAAGCTAAAGGAGGAACCATATATATATATATATATATATATATATATATATATATATATATATATATATATAACGAATATCAAATTTTGTTGAGTAAGCAACCAGTATCATCACAAGAAAAGAAACTTACCTTGTAACTCTATCCCTTTTCCATGCATTTCACATGCAACAATCTTTTCTTTAAGTTTTTCTGAAACTATGAAATAGTCTATTCTCATCCGTTTTCCGCGGTACCTTCAAAGAAAACACTCAAAAATCAAGAAGCCAAAACCTCAATTAAATTTTTCAATTACAGATTCTTACTCTTTTTTTTTTTTAATCTATTACTGGGTCTTACTTAAATCAGCAACTAAATCTAAAAGAATCCCATTCCTTATATTTGCAACTCACCAGGAAGAAGTGTGAAAGAAAAATGGTTTAGATAAAAAACCAAAAACATAATTTAAACTAGCGTTCAGACAGACACTCTGTGCCCATATGTCTGATCTTTTTATTGCGTTAATGCGTATAAATTACGAAAATTAGTTTTATGAAATTTTGATTAACATTATTCTGGTTTTGATTAAAATTATAGGCATGGATATTTTCCACTTTCATACTGTAACAAACTATATTTATCTTTTTCAATTGAGACCAAATATAATATAAATTTTTATCTTTTTGAATGACACCAAAAAAGTCAACCGAAAACCATGTATTCTCTTTATATATAGTTTAGATTCATCAAAGATTTTGTTTACATATATTACATTTGTAATAAAATATACATATAATATTCAATTGACCTTTGGGAACAGCAACAAGGTTCATTACTTTTGAATTTTACAATACTCCATAAACAAATGATCAACTTTTGTTTGTACTATGAACGAGGGAGATTGATTTTACTAAAAAAGAAAAATGAGGGAAACTGAAAGTTCCTATTATGGATTCATAGCGCCTTCTCAAATATTATTCATGTATATTGTATTGTTACATTTTGATATATCATGAGTAACAGTTAGTAGTAGTACACAATTTTGATCAATGTCTAATATGATCATATTTTGATTAAATCTTAAATGATGTTACTGCTCATTAATTATAACAAAATATATGTACTTCCTGCTATCGTGCATGCTATATACGATTTTCTCCCCGCGTGTTGCACAAGTTCACAATACTAGTTCCTTATATTTGCAACTCACCACACATTTTAACAGTCATTACAGAGGAAGCCTTCCTTTCTAGGCGTAAAAGGAAGAAGTGCAAAAAAAATGGTATAGACAAAAACCAAAAGCATGATTTGAATTCTTCAAAGTGCATTACCTCAACATATAGTTAACACTATTGTACAGTCAATACCTATGGTATAAAGATCAATAAAATAAATTTCTTACCTCCCTATTGGGTTTCCAGACCATGAGAAGCCCTGCTCCATGTCCTTATCCTTGTGCAGAAATCTGTAGGCATCTACCAGCTTCCCCCTAAAGCACACTCCGTGATATCAGTTATCTAGACTTAAAAATAAACGAATAAGTAATTCAAAGATAAAGGTAAAAGGAAATGATGGGTAAACCTTACAGTCAGAAAGGAAAAAAAAAAGATTCAATAATGGTGGAAGATAACTTTTTTATTAGTTCAGTTGTCTTTGTCTTCAGTTGCAATGTAATCTCAGAAAATACATACTTCATAAACTTTTCCATGACCTCAGAAGATTAATATCTAAAGAACAAATGTGAACCCACCAAGAAGAATCTCCTTCCAAAAAAGACACGCCCTGTCAAAACTGAGCCACATCTGATTTCCCCAAAGGTAACTGAATATCCCTTGTGTGATCCCCACCAACTTTTTAAGCAAAGCTCATGCCCTTACTACCATAACCACCTACCTAATTCTATAAGTACTGCATAATTAATTCTGTAACTTCAAGGGTCCTGTCAAAATGAAAGGTCCAAATTCTACTAGTCTTCCTATACTTTATGTAGACACCACTCTTTTTCTTTGAAAGATGCCATTAAACAATGTGCTACTTTCTACCTCTTCTTACCCATCATGCAAGTCCAATCCCCTATCTCTCTATCTAACTTAAACTTAGGATCATCATATTGGAAATCTCATGGTAGCCTTGGTGTCATAAATCATTATAAGAAAACAAAAAATTTAACACCCCTTTCAATGAAGCAAGGTCAACAAGAGTAACTTAACATCAAAAATTAAGACTAAAGAGCATCTTATTTCAACGGACACAACTGTTAGCAAACCATAGGTGGTTCAAACACAGATATCGGAAGAAAAAAAAGAGACTGTTTAAAATCACTTTTAAAATGAAATTTAATTAAAAATCAGATACTACAAATTGTACCAAATGCTATATATAAAACACACTTCCTAAACCTTAACATATTACAATACAGTAGACATTAATCTCTCCTGACAATCTATCTCTTCATCAAGTTAGATAAACTGCAGAGAAAAAAAAATTCCCGCTTTGTGGTTGTTATTGGATTCCTAACCAATCCAAGCATATGGTAGCAAGTTCAAGATATGAGGTTTGGCCATGTTATTGCTATAAGTAACATAAATCAATGAACCAAAAATAATAATGAATGACTCACTCTCTTAAGATGGTACCAAATCGTGCTCTTTCAGCCAAGGTAAATCCAGGTTGCCCATAATCCTGCATAAATCCATATCATTGGATATTTAATAACTATGTGGAAGGTATATTACACTACTTGATCTGAATTGTTAGAGATATTAATCCTTTCTTGGGCCTCTACCTAACAATTTAAGCTAATGGAATTGGTACTTGAAAAAGATATTGAAGTGTCCATAAACAAGTATTTAATGTTTCAATCCTTGCAGCCACCATTCACAAGCGCAGGTATGTTGAAGTCTCAAAGATAATAAAACTATTCTTGGCCTCTACCTAATAGCTTAAGCCGTTGTGAGATAAATAAAATGAATTTAAAAAAGATGAATCTACTTTAAAGGAATCTTCAAGAGTAAGTAAATTGACCAGACCTCTTTATTTGGAGGAACATAACCATTGAGTTTTGCTGTACTGAAAAACTCTGGTTGACTCACATCAATCTCTTCATGACTGCACAAGATGGATATATCAAAGTTAAAAGGATGAGATTATTCATCTCTAAGAGTTTTTAAAGTTCATGACAACTATAAATGCTTTCGAACTAGGTAAAAATAATTCTAAAAGCTAATAAGAAGCAATGCAGCCTCAATGACTTAGTTTCATATAATGCATATAGATGCATCAAATTGAAATAAAATATAAATCTTAGTGGTCCTCTCAAACTTTCGGATTTCAGTTTTCTTGATGGCACAGCTAGTAACAAACTAGATGCATCCAACAGTTGAACAAGCTCATATCTAGAACTTCATAGCTGGAATTTATTTAATGACAAAAGAATGGATAAATAAAAGTAAGATGCCAAACAAATAGGACGGAACCACCAAAACCAAAAGAAAAATAAAGATTAGCCACCTGACATTCAGATCCCCACACCATATTAAAGGCTTGTCTGAATTTTGGTTAACAAATTCCAGGATTCTTTTATCCCATTTTCTTCTCCTTTGAAATGAGTTTGGCTCCTCTTTCCACCCATTATTTGGTACATATGTATTCAATAGACGAAGTGTTTCAAATTCAACTAAGATTACTCGGCCATCTGGTTCATGCTTTGAAGCTAAAAACACAAACAAGAATGAGGATCCATCAGCAGTAAACCAAACAGTGAATATGATCAAATGCAAATATGTTAAAAAATTATTATTTCAGCAACAATATCTAAGCCGCATGCCTTTAGGACAAGTAAAATTAATTTAAAAAGTTAAACTGCAATTTTGAATAGATGTATAATAAATTTGTAATGGAAAAAAAGTTTCAACAACCAAAACATTATAAAATTATATTTAGGAAAATTCTGAATACTCTTCGAGGCAAATCTTTTCTACAATAAGATTGTGATTCTTTTAAAGTCACACATGAGTATGCTCAAACCGTCGAGGAGTATAAATTAAGATCAATAGTTTTCATATTCTCATCAGTAAAAAATATCATTAATATCTGACAGCTGAAAATATTTACATTTACCTAAATAAAACATCTAATGCCATAAATACAAAAACAAAAATCTGTGAAGTAGAATACCTATTTTATCAAGATTGAAAACAACACTTTTGGGCTTGAAACATTTTTTCACAAATAGTGCTGTCCCTGCATACTTTGATTCTGCAAGAGACCACCAGACATGATAGTTCCCAAACGGTGGATTTGAAAGTGCGCGCATCAATATCTGTATGTTTGGTTCTAAAATATTAGAGAGGAATATGATGATTTTATCAATTTAGCAATAATATTGTTTAGTTCACTTTTCGGTGTTGAAGTGATTTCAATGCATGTTAGATATGCCATAAAGTCATTCACAAACCTTCACCTAATAATAGCTAAGTTTTATTTTTAAAAGAATTGGCCATTGACTTGGTATCAAGGTTCATAATTAGCAAATAATTAGAATACAAGATAACAAATAGAAAAAATAATAACAAAAATGGGCCTATGCAATGCACCTCCATATTTCAAGTCCAAAAAGCTCTTGTGAGAGGGGATGTGTGCAAGATACAACAAAACCAGTCATGCGTTATCACGTAATAGTTAAAAGATTTAATTGAGTTGGTCACTGATCATCCATACCATTACATAAAGATTGAGTGAAGTGATTGAAACACCAAAAACAGAACTTCGGGTGAAGCTCTTTATGAGAAAAAGACCAAAGACAGAAAGATATTCATAAAGTCTAATGTAAACTCAATTTCTAAGCTTTTATGTCATCAAACAAAATCATTGTAACCTTAGTTTCTCAGTGAAAGTTACCATCACATCTCTAACCTAAGCCGTAATTAGATAGATAGCAAAAATAAACGCTTAGCATATAATTGCTTATGTTAAGAAATTTCTATAACAAAAGATAAAACAAAGTTAAATTGTTTTTTTATAAGCTATAATCTACTTTAACCAACTATCATGGAAAACTTATGGATGTGGCATAAGTTATTTCCATAAGCTTTTCAAAAGTGCGTAAACCAATAGATAAGCTCAAATAGGTCAATTTAAACATGTCAAAGAGCTTGTTTGTATTGACTTATTTGAGCTTATCTACTAACATATGTTTTGCGCGACCGTTTGAGAGAACTTATGAAAACAGCTTACGACATTATTTATAAGCTGTTATCACTTATCAGGTCATTTGCACAAGTTCTCCAAGATAGCTTATACGAAAACAATTTAACTTTATTTTATCTTTTGCTACAGAAATAGCTTATACATAAGTGCTTATCATGATAAGCACATGTACTATAAGCGACAAATAAGTTGTTTATCCAAACAAGGCCTAAATAGGAGTAACCTCACGTATTCTAGTTCTAGGTTAAATATTCTTGATTAAGCATAATTAGTTATTTAACAATTTATGTACCATGAAACAAAACCATATCTATTTAATGGATTATACCTTTGCACTTAGTCAATTAAAATTAAGAAACAGTATAAGCATTGCAATGAAGATTATGAAAATGTGGTTTGTTTGTTACCCTTTTTTCTTCCCTGGAAGCGTTAGTATCATCTTTAACTTCAGCTTGATTTTTAGGAGCGGATTTGGAATTGGAAGAAGAAGAAGCAGCAGGCATACGAACTTCTTGAATGGCGATAACGTCGGGATCGAAGGTGGTGATGAAGTTGCTGAATTCAGACCAATTGTTCTTGACGCGAAGGAGTAAACTGTTGGCGTTCCATGTCATGAATTTCAATGGCTCCTTCTTCGTTTCTTCGTCGTTTTCGTCTTCTTTTTTTTCTTCTTCATTTTCGTTTTCTTTGGGTTTCTTTGAACATTTCTCTGAATCTTTCTCTATTACTTTGAAAAACCGTTTCATCGCTCTTCACAAACCTAACCAAAACGCTTTGTTTTGCTTCTTCTACACACTCACACTCACTCACACTGTGCTTTCTTTCTCAGTTCTCTCTCACACTCGAAATGTTTTATTTCTGGTTTCAAATTACTAAAACAAATTAATTAATTCAGATTCTTTAATTTTTTTTGCACAACCAATGGACTATAAGATAATTTTGTTTTTGTCAATAAAAAAAGAGGGTGTAAATTAATTTAAATATAGCGTTGCTCACTTCTATAAGGGTGAAAATAGGTCAGACCGACTTACATAATTTTATATTCTACTCACATATTTTGACAAGTTAGATTTTGACTTTGTAAAGTCTAATCGGACAAAGTTTACTCCCATCTATACACACTAGTCACCCCACTATTGTCACGGTTTTTAAAATAATATCTTTTTAGACCTGTACTATGAATCTCTTAAATTATTTTTAGGTTTTAGTTTAATTTATTAAGATTTGTGTTCCATTTAAATCTCATGAGTTACAAAGAAAAACACATTTAGTTTTTTCCGTTTTATTTTAGTCTCTTAAGTTAGGGTAAATGTTACACAATTCGATTTTTTTTGACAATTTTTCATTTGAACATATCAAATACTTCATATGCGACGATACATATCGGTGATTAGACATCTTATACACCAAGTTTTTTTAGAAATCAAACAAAAAATTTACATAAATGTGTAAAATGTCTAATGTATGTAACTTAAAAAAAAAATTATAGACTAAAATAAAAATGTTTGAGTAATTTAGCCTAATATTTATTGAAAATAGTGTTTTAAATTATTAACTAATATTAGTATTTGATTGACTTCTAATATTTCCGAATTCTTCCCTCAAAACTTTTCAAAGGGTTACTTGCAAATTTTATGCTTCATTCCTTCTCTTCGTGTAAATAATGAGAGAAAAATAAAATTGAACATAAATGAAGCTTAACAAGAAATAAGCTTCTTTACACAACCGATATAAACATTGATCTTTTCATCATTGGCTTAAAAGAGTAAGCCTGAAAACAAATGAGGAATTGAGCACTGATAGAAATAGTGAAGGAGACTTGAATAATCATAGAAAATTCTCATCACTTCACATTTTGCTAGCTGACATATTGCTTCTCAAGAAGGCTACCACAAAATGCCAAATCAAATCTCTCCTCAGGAGGATCACCAATGAAGTCAAATACAGCATCGGCATTTAGGAAATCTTCATCCGCTGTATACCTGCATAATGCATTTGAGATTAAGAAAACGTCAAATGAAAAGTAACCACATGTGTCCACCAAACCATTTACATATAAGAATGAAATCAGATTGAAGGAGTTAGTATGAGATCCAGAATTCGATCCCAAAAACTAACATAACCACTAACTTACTATCGTCTCTGCCTATCGAGAAAAAAAAAACATAGAGCTGCTTTCCATTTAGTAAATAGAAATATACCCGCTCTTTGTTACTATACACTTCATCCCAGCTGCTTTAGCAGCTGCTAGACCTATTGCACTGTCCTCGACCACGACACATCTGTAAATAACAATATTTCACGTTCAAAAGTTGCACACTCCATACAATTCAAAAACAAATAACTTGTAACTGATAATAACTTGCTCTAAAATTTTGGTTCAAATAAAAGCCATAAAATTCTACAGTTGGTGGATAGGTTTGATACAACATTTGATTTTATGATGGATACATTTGGCATATAATCGTTTTGAACCATTCCCTTTTCCAATGTCTTGTGTAACTTAAAGTGTTTGAAATTGACTTTTCATGATTAGTACTCCATGTACTAGTTAGGCATGACTATTATAAGATACCTCGAAGGTTCAACACCGAGAGTGCTTGCAGCTAGTATATAGATGGCCTGTCACAAAGAGCATAACACAGTTAGCCACATAGATCATACCATACTGAACATTCAATCATATAGTAAAAAAGGCTCCATTGTTTAACTGTATTATGTAAAATGAGACTGCAAATAAACATAGATTGTGTCCTGAAAATCTAAAAAATTAGCATTGCAATGATGAAAATCTTACTGGATCAGGCTTTTTTCGGGGAACCACGTCTCCTGCAAATATCTGGATTTTTGCTGCTCGCTCAGGCCCCAGTAAACATGATACTATTGCAGAGACCTAAAATCAACTCATGACTTAGGTCCTGAGATGGAATACAAATAAATGCAGAACCGATATTGCAGTTATGAATAAATTACACAGCATTGTCAACAAACAAGTAACTAATAGGAATTGATTCAAAAAAATGAGCCACTTTTCCCTATAGTTGGAAAAAATCATTTAAGAAAATTGTGTTGGTGATTATGCATACCGCCTTCTCATTGGAAGTGCTGCAAACTGCAACATTGACTCCTTGAGTTAAAGCCTGATCGACGAGCCTGAATGTTTGATAGAAAGAAACAGATAATAAGATAAGGCAGAGTTCATGTCTGGATATAAAAGAAACAGCTCTTTTTAATTAATGTTGCAACTTGCAACACAAACATGAAAATTAGATCGAAAATCAAAACAACATGATATCGTAAACAATATTAGCCTATTAAGGGATATTTCCACATGTTATAAACCAACTACTTAGCAGGTAATTTACTTTTCTAGAGCTTCAACTTTTGAATGTTAACTAAAATTGGTAAATATCAACTTCCCCTAGCTGTTTCGAAACTATATTCAATAATGAAGAATAGAATTGAAAACTCAAGTGGAACCCAATAAATGAATTTATTTACATGCGTAACAAAAAACATCATAAATAATGAGTTTGGATATAAGATAAAGAACAGATAGATAGTAACCAACTTTGCAACACCTGGGCGAAGAGGCAACAATTTTTTCTCAACAAGTTCCATGAATAGTTCTGTCTTTCGCTTGTGAAGTGAAGCTATGAAATCTTTTCTTTCTTGTTCACCTGTTGGGGCATTCGCAGGCCAACCTGTCTTGTTAAAGTATGCTGTCATCCTACAAAAAACACATCAATTATAGCTTCAAGTTTAAAACAAAAAATTTGTTTAAGTACTTGAATTACTACTTACCTTTCTTTTCCACCTCCAATTTTGAGCAATTCGCCATACAATTCCACATCCCATGTAACGCCTAGTTCTTTCTGCACAACTCGACAACACATACAAGTGTTATAGTTAAAGCATCTCAGCTCATGTACTACTTTTGATTGCATACTAACAAACATTAATAATTGTTTCCAAGGCATAGCTCAGGTGGTTGAGGTGGGACGGACATGTTCTAGCTCTAGGATTCAAACCTGATTACTAACGTTAGATGTAAAAGTTAGTTGCACTAGTTAGTTGTTCTAATTGGCTATATAAGTCTTATTGTACACTCGATGTAATCAATGATTCTCTCATTATCAATATAGTTTCAATTTTACTTTTCTATACTTTTACCTTATCAATGACTTCTATTAAGAATACTAATAACCATACTAAGAAGTAATATTTACTTGTGAAAAACAGATTAAAAAGCAGGAGGCACCTCTTGGAAGGTATCATTGAAAGAAATGCGGTGGCCATCTTTTTCAGTGTCAACAAGGACTCCATCACAGTCAAAAAGAAGAGCTGAGGGAAGCGTGGAAGATGCTGAAGCCGAGGCTGAGCAACTCAACCTACGTCTTCTGCTTGTTGAAGTTGATATCTTAAGAGCTTTGACAGTGAAAGAGGATGGTGAAGTACTGTGTTTTTCATACTCCTTGTTGTGTTTAAGGAGGCTAATAAGTGTTGTTGTTTTTGGTTGATGAGTTCCATTCAACAATGAAGCAGAGGAAATGGAGATGATGCTATTTGCTGATGCCATGGCCATTGCCTTAGCTTTTCCTTGCATACCAAATCATCACACACATTTCAATTACTACTTATCTGCTTCCTATGGAGTGGGACCGTTAATTGTGGTTTTCAACTTCCAACACAAGTTCGTTTTGATTAGGTACTGTTGTCTTTCTTACTCTCCACGTGGCATTACTACATGCACCTCACATTTCCTTCCCACACACCCATTCCCTTTTCTACTTGATAAAAATATCAATAAATTATTAATTTTGTAAATGGTTATTAGTTTTCCTTAAATTAAATGACTAATAGTTATCAATGATATTATATATTAGAGTCATAAATTAATTTATAAATATTCATTGAAGTATAGTATGATATTTTAAAGATGTGTGATTTAAAAAATAAAGAAAATGTTACCAATTGCTCTCAGGGTATAGTTTGAAGAATCAAAAGAGGTAACTTTTCTATAGAAAATGATGTATTTATTACTTTGATAAGTGCAACTTCAACACTATGTCACGAGGCAATGAGCAGATATGTTCAATGGTGCACAGTTTTCCATTGACAAGGTGTGTCTGAGACTCAATCATGGAAGTCCTAAACAGACAGCATGATTAACACAAAAATATCAAGCATGCAGTCCCCTGGTTTGTTGTTTGTTTTTACTTTCTTTTAATTTTCATATAATTTCTTAGTTCAAAGAACTCGCAATCAACTAAACAGCATACTATATAATTACATAGCCTGAAATGAACTCAAAAAAGAAAAATAAAACTGTATACCCAATTGCTCATTTTCAAAGCACGTAAAGATACAACAAGCCCGTTCCCATTTGATTTCAAACTATATACTCAATTGCTAATTTTCAAAGATACAAGTCCATTCCTCTCTGATTTGATTATTCTAAATGAAGGAACGGCAGAAGAAAGGAACAACATACAATATCATTCTTTAAGAGTACATGAGGAAAGGTCTTTGCATATCTTCGACATTGTGGCAACCTTAATCAAGTTAGACTTGGCTGCATCCAGCATTGAATCTGATTGGAGTGCTTTCTCAAAACAATACTTGGCCTCTTCTAACAGACCCTCTGCAATAAAAACAAGACCCAGATTGTTGAATGCAGGAGCATATCCAGGCTGAAGTTCAAGTGACTTTGTAAACATAGCCTTTGACAGTTCATATTTTTTCTGCTGGCGATAGAGAATTCCCATATTGGATAGTATAGCATGTGCTTCTTGTTTTGTAGCCAAAGACAAAGCCCGTTTGTATACTTCTTCAGCTTGTGATTGTTCTTCTGATAATTGAAGCGAGACACCTATTCATACATTTTTAACCCATATGAAGTAAATAATCCTTTCACGGAAAAAGACATGGAAGTGGGAGTCAAAATGCCGGACTAAAGTTGGCACTTGACAATCAAAGGCATAGAATATCGTACTTAATGTGAATAAGGAGTTGATTTATTCTCCTTATTATATTTATTAATTTGTTCCTAGATATAAGGACATAAATCAGAAATTGATTTGTTTCCATTATATGTAATTATTTAGTGTAATTATATGTATAGCCTTGTAACCTCTATATATACAAAGAATAATAATGAGAAAGGATCAAGCCATTATTTGTGACACTTAAGAAGATAGGTATTCCCATTACAGTCAAGAGATAGAGAAAAGAAGCACATACCGAGGTTAGACCATGCATAGCTGCAACCCTTGTCACAGGCAACAGCAGCTTTGAGGTATTTTTGTGATGTTTTGAATTCCCTAGCACAAAGACTGTGAAGGCCAAGTTGGTGCCACTGGACTGCATCATCTGGATCTTCCGCTATGGCCTAGTAGAAAAAGAATGATACACCAAACAACAATGTGAGATAGTAAATCCAACAGAGACCCCAAACATTTCACATCAGACAAGCTGCATAATGCGTAAATTAGCAAGTTGATACTCAGGAGAAGGCACGGAAATTTTCCATCTGCACCTTCAACCTGGGAACATACCTATAAGAAAGTAAAAAATTACCTGCTTTAGACTGGAAACAGCACGCTCTTCAATTTCCTTCAGCCCATCCTGTTCACTTTCGTATGCTGCTGATATCTCATGCTGGGCCTTGTGAACCATTGCTAGCCCGGCCCATGCTATTGGAAGCTCAACCAGGGATGAATCACCATCTCTTATTATGGAAGCCATCTCATTTCCAGCAGATGAAAGCAGTTCACTAGGATCTTGAGATCTTTCTGCCTCCTTTATTCGATGGCTTGCTACAGCATATCGAGTAGACATGCAATTAGGTTCCAGTTTTGCTGCCTGGCAACAAAGGGAAGGAAAAAAAGAAACAGTAAATCACAATCTACATTGGCCAAAACATCCTCAGAAGACGGCTTAATAAAAACAAGGGAGAACTATAAGTGACACTAACACTAGCCAAAATGCAATACATGTAAAATCAATATGAGTAACTCCATCCAGTTATCTTTCACCATGGAAAAAAATGCCAAAAAAAAAGTTATCCACAAGAATTTGTTGCAAGAGAATCAAAGGCCAAAACATTTCCGCCAAGAACAAGGACCAGGAAACCAATGAACAAACTCAATAAATACACTATAAATGACTGTAGCGAGGGGCCATGAGCACCTTCTCCAAGCACTTGCTGGAAATCCGATGATTCCCAGTAATAGCAAATGCATAGGCCAGATTTGCCCAAATATGGGCTGATTTTCCATCTGCTTTAATTGCAGCTAAGAGACATTCCTTAGCAACATTAGCAGCCATGGATTGTTCTGCTGAAGCACCTTCTGCAGCATTTGCACCAGCACCTGGAATTGAAAAATTCAAATGACAAAAACAAAACCATATTACAAAAATTTCTTCAATCTCTGCATAATCATATTGAAGGACAAATCAATGTAATATATTATGAGAGCATAGATCATATCAGTATAGTACCTGATACAACTGAAGCATTTTTACACAAAAGGAGAGCAGCATAATTGACCAAAGCTGCAGGATGGTTTTGATCTTTTAGGATCAACTCTTGGAAACACTTCGCAGATAATTCCAAATCTCCTCTGAAGGCAATTTAGTTAGTAATGGTACTGAGGATAGACAAATGGAATAAAAACTCATAAAACTCTTTTCAATTAAAGCCAAAAAAATATCGGTATTTCTCAAACAATTGAATGCAATAGTATTACACAGAAAAAAGGTTTGAATATTTCTTAGAACAGGATAGCAAGAGAACTCTATTACAAAAACAACCACAATAGCACATGTGTAGTAGTCTTCATTCTAAATTTCTCGCCCAGTGCTATCGACCGGGGTCAATGGCAGATGTAAAAAAAATCCGCCACTGCAATCCACCATGGCTGATATTTGAAAACACTGTTCCCGCCTAACCAAATGCATATGCTGTATGGTGCTGCGGGTGTGCTGAAGATAAACTTTTTGCCATAAATGAAAGACATTATCACCACATGTCACATGGGAATGAATCTCGCATATGTTACAAATTAAAGGGTACAACTTAATTTGAAGAGTTAAATAAAATACAAAACATATCATTTTACTTATTTTATATATAAAAAAGAGGTAATTACCATTTGAACTTACATTTGAAGGTAAGCTATCCCAAGATTACCAATGCAATCGTAGTTCTCTGGTGAAATAACCAACAAGGATGACAAAACTGAGATAGCACTCTACACCAGGGTTTGAAGTTTACATTGGTTCAGGAAATGGAAAAGAAAAATGTAGTCACGTCAATTACTGAAACATCATACATGCCGTGAGAGCTTTAAAGTGTGTAGAAAAGAGAAAACAATGTGCTTGTACCTGCACACGGCCAGTTTTAAGAAGGATAAAACCCAGTGTATTCCATACAGCTGCTTGCCTGATATCCGATTGCGTTGATTCTTTCAGTTTAGAAAGAATTTCCTCAAGTTCGTGAGGTTCAAGTTCTTTGTCTGAACTATTTTCTGATGAACTTTCTATTATCAGGCACTATAAGGATTATAGGAACATGTCAATGAACAGAAATACTATAATAAATAATCTATCAAATTAAGATTATCACACCTGTGCATGGTGAATCTGAACTAAAGCAAGGAACTCTGCCCTATCAATCTCAACCTCTGGCCTGAGTAATATCTCTTCTGCCTTCTCATAAGCCAATATAGCCTGAAAAAATTAATGACCTAATGAGTAACCTGTATGTAGACTAGGAACTGTAACAGGTAAATTTGGAAGAACTACCTTTTGAGGTTGATTTAATCTTTGGTACATCAAGCCAAGTATAAAATGAGCATGAGCATTTTTGGGCATCTTCCTTGCAACATGAACCAATCCCTACAATTATACCTAGTTTTGTCATTGACTAACCAAAAACAACAACACTGGCAATATTCATAAAAATAAATTACTACTATGTCAAGATTACATCTTGCTAACTGACTAACTAGTTTTAGGTAGGAATTAGTAAAGATAGCTATCTGACTAACCGGAATCCTTAGGCACATTAGACTGATTGATTAATAGAGTTTGAAAGTGGGATGATTTAAATCAAGAAAAATATATTTGATGATTCCAAATTAAACTCACAGTCTTCATGCTGCTAACTTTTTCTTCCCTTGCTGAAGGAGCCCCTTGAACGTGTTGATCACCATCCGCATCAGGTCCACAGTCAATAGAAGAATCCGTCTTGCTAGGTTTGGAACGGCATTTCCCCAATTTGTTCAACAATTTACCTTCACCTTCGTTGCTATTGGTGTCTTTGGACAACAAACTCTTATCTTGACTGTTTTCGTCATTTATCAACCTATATATTAATTCAAAAATCAATAAATGACAAAAACAAACAAAAAGATATTCAGAATTAATGCAAACGATTCTTATTCCAATAACTCAAGAATTTTTTAAGAAAATCTTGCTGTCAATTGAATGGACAATAATCAATAACATGCATAAACGTTTATTCACATTTGCAAAATGAAATACAATGATATACTATACCACATTTACAAAGGAATGATTCTGTTTTACAACTACAAGCTTGTCAGCCGTTTCTCTTTCATAACTTTCCGAAAAAATATATCAATTGAAATCCATTACAAGGTTTGACTTGGTTGCGAGGTCCAATATCTTCAATGAAAATACAAATTATAGACCCAAATGCTCGTTACACACAGTGTTGTCAATTGTGGATAGTGGAAAATAGAGGATTGTTAAAATTTCCCTACGCAGTAGTGCTAAAGCTTCGCCATAGCCGATATATGACAACATTTTGTATTAAACGTGTCGCAGAATAAAAACAATTTGTCCAAATTCCGTTATGATATAGCCAAGGTTTTAAATAACGGTCGATGTTGCATTAAGGAATTTGCGATTTATGCCATTATGGATGATTAGTTATAGATTGCGATCATCACGATGTGAATAAATCATGCCATTCCGCAAATCTTTTTAAAATTATTTGTACACATAATGTAGAATAACTTGATTTCTCGTTTTTTCATAATTCATAACTGTAACTCTTTGTATAATTTTATACTGAATTTATTTCTTCTAAAATGTGAATTTTAGCCATAAAACAGGATTCTCTGTCTAATTTTTGGGAACAACGGCCATAACTAAGTGTCACCGCTGTGTAACGGCATTTTGTTGTGGTCGTTTACGTGATTTTTGTTCACTCTGTTAAAACGGAGAAAAACAGTAATGGACACTACCTATAGCTTTTTGTCGCGGCCGTTTTCATGGTAACGGACCATTTTTAAAACCTTGGCTATAGCAGTTATTTAACAACACTGCTTCCACATCCAATTTTAATTGAGAGTTTATTTTTGAAAAATAGTTTGTTATTGAACCATGTAACACTAACACTTAAGGTTGAAGACTTATCCAACCCACGTACCACATTGACATGGGTGTGTTTGTTTTCGCTTAAAAAAAATGATTTTTTTTTAAAATAATCTATAGATTTTTGAGAAAAGCTATAGATTATTTCCATTTGTTTACTATCATAAAAAACTTTGAAGTGAAAAATGATTTTTTTAACAAACTGGATATTATTAAAAATCTGAAGCAAACACTATTAAAATAAAAAGAAGTTATTTTTTGGTAAAAAAAATCCAAAACAAACGGCCTCAATCACTTCCATTTTTAAAAATTATTACGAGTCTACGTGTCAATATCGAGTTCGGTGCATTGTAGATAGTAAGGCTGGCCTAGTTTATATTTCTGAGCACAATGTCTCTGCTGCACAAGCTCTAGTTTTAGTTTGTAAATGAAGTTGAATTCATTGTTTTAGTTCCAATTAATCAGAAGTCTAAGTTGAAATTGTTATCTAAGGACGATAAAAATGAAGAAGTAAATAAATAAATAAAATTAAAAAAAAAAGAAGATACCTGGTGATTTCAGTATGTGGTGGAAGTGGAGGAGGAAGAAGAAGTGAAGAATCATTATTGTCGTCTTCGTCGTCATCGGCTTCAGGGGGATCGATGTTGAGGTCAGCCAAAACAGCGAATTGTTTTCTCTTCAACCCTGCTGACCTCTCTTCTGAACCTCCTCCAAACTTCTCAGCCATTTCGACTCGAGTCAGTTAGGTTTCACATTCTTCATTTCACTTCATATGTGTACTTTTTTATGCCGGGACCCTCATTCTTGGTTTTTTTTTCTTTCTCTCTCTCTTATAATTGATTGAATAATAACATATAATTTTTTTTTTTTTTTTGTTTAATAGCAGTTTTGATCTAAGTATTACGATCTTGCGATTTTAGTTCCCTAATAAAATAAATTGCAACTTAACCGTCTAAGTACTGTCCCTTTGCAGTTTTGGCCCCTAGATCAATTTTGACCAAATCAACGCATATGTGACACCTCACTTAAGTGAGTGGGACACCACGTGTGTAATTTTCAATTTTAAAATAAATACAAATGCCACATGTGTAATACTTTAATTAAAAAAACAAAAAAAAACTCTTTCTTGCTATTCTCTCTCGTCTCCTCTCAGATCTGTTCTTCTCTCTTCATACCACTCTTTCTCAATTTCAGCCATTCATCCACCGACGGATGGTGGAGAGACTTCAAGGATGAGGATGGTGGTGGAATGGAAGGGTTTGTTTTCAGGGGAGAAGAGAGTGGAGGAGTAGGAAGATTTAGTGGCGGTGAAGAGATGTGTGAGGCGTTTGAAAACAGTCATTTGATGCATTGGTTTGTGGATGTAAGGAACGTCGAAAGAGGTGGTTAAACGAATGCGTGTAAAAACTGGGTGGCATGGGAGGGCGGTTTATGGCATGGTTGATGGGGGATCCGTCGGTGGAGGAATGGCTGAAATTGAGAAAGAGTGGGTTGGTAAGAGTGGTATGGAGAGAGAAGAGAAAGAAGGAGAAGAAATCTAAGTGGAGAGGAGACGAGAGAGAATAGAAAGAAAGAGTTTTCTTTTTAATTAAAGCATTACACGTGTGACATTTGTATTTATTTTTAAATTGAAAATTACATACGTGGTGTCATATGTACGTTGACTTGATCAAAATTAGCCTATGTGCCAAAACTACAAAAAGAGCAGTACTTAAAAGGGCTATGTTGTAATTTATTTTGTTAGGGGACCAGAATCATAAGATCGTGATACTTAGGGGGTCAAAACTGCTATTAAATCTTACTTTCTCCAGTCCTATTTACAAGAAACGTTTGACTTTTTAGATTCATTGAATAATTTATGTATTCGGTCTATATTCTAGACCAAATACATTAACTATTCAATGATTCTAAAAAAAAATCAATTGTTTCTTGTAAATAGGACCGGAGGGAGTACTTTTTTTTTCTTTTAAGAAATGCAAAACTAATTTTTTGACGGAAGAAATGTAAAACTATTATTATTATTATTACTATTACTATTATTACTACTCCCTCCGTCCCATAATAACTGAGCTATGTGCAAAAAAAGTGTCCCAAAATAACTGAGTCATTTCCAATTCAATATATTCCACTTTACATTTATGATAGTGGAGAATGCATCAATACTTAACAAATGCACTTAAAGCTATTTTTCTCTCTCCTTCATTTATACATTTTTCTTAATACTTGTGAAATTAGCTTTTGCCTCAGTTAATCTGGGACGGAGGAAGTAGCACATTTTGTCAAAACAACGTGTTCATGCCTATAAATCATTATTATTAATTATTAGTTTGTTATAATCGCTTGATAGTTTTTTTTATATTCATTCCGTTCCAAATTAAATGAAGTTTTAGACATTTCAATTGTAATTAATTTTGTATGGGAAATAGATGAGTTGTTTTACAAAATTGTCCTTAGTAAATCGTATGAAAAAGTTAAATTAAAGAATTGAATAAGATAGAGTAATAAATAGTTAAGTGTATGATAGAAAAAGTAACATTAATGTTTCGTTGGTATTGTAAAGCAACTTATAATTTGGACAATTTTTTTTCTTCAAATAGACTTATAAATTTTTTTTGATAAGGCAAGAGCAAAATGACATAAAAATAATAGTGTCAACTAAGTTGGTACCCTATTCTAGTCTGTTGTCAATTGCTCATATATATTATTAAAAAAAAGGGAAAAATTACAGGAAAAACTGGGGGGACATAAAACTTGTACTCAACAACCCTGACGGGCAAAACCAAAAACCAAAAAATAAAAATCCAAAAAGTGGATTTAACCCTAAACATTTGTAACAATTAAGTTCAGGTCTAATTTTTGGCGAATGAACCGATCGTCAACATGAAATCGGATCATGTACCATCAAGTCCCTGCAATAAAGACAACAAGCATTGGCAACTCTTTCGAGTCCATACAGTACCACGGACAAATGCTTGAAAATGGGGGTGAATTCGATCGTCAACACGGTAATTAACGAATTCACGCGCACCAACGCATCTTAATTAGCCATTTCTAGCCCACATCAAGCGATCATGCAAACCCAGCCGAGGCACATTGAGGATGGCATATGAACTCAACCGCCAACACGGTAACGAATATCGCACATCCACGTTTTACGGTGACAAACAACGCAAATTCACATCCATTTCTAGCCACACACTCCAAAATCGATCACGAGACCGAGTAAGATTATTTGAAAACGGCAACAACCAAAGCAGGCCAATCCTTGCAAAACTGAATCGTGAAGCAAGCGAACCTGCAGAGAAACCAGATATGCAGCAACCGTCTAAACAGAAACCACCATCGACACCCACCACAACCTTGCATACGGCGAATCAAAGAAAGTCGAAGGAGGGTTGATCGTATTGGAGCAGAGGTGGCCGTTGAAAAGAGTGGTAGATCTCACCTTGGTTGTTGAAACCCGACGACCCAAACCACCAACGATGTGTAGGATGTCGACGAACAAGAACAACCTCCCCAAAACCATCGACATTGAAATCGCCGAGATATAAGGGAGAGGGGTGGTGGGGATGGCAGCAGCCGCTCATCGCACCACCATCTATGACAGCTACATCAGAGAATAGAGTGGAAAGCGGTGATAAATTGGTGCGGCGGCTAGGTTTGGTGAGGTGAGGAGCAGCTCTATCCAAGAAAATATGAAAGGTAAAAAACAAACCAATAGACTTATAATTTGGGACAGAGAGTATTGTTTAAGGAGAATAATTCGTTAACTGATTCAATAAAACATTAAATATAATTAAGGGTTAATAGGTCTTTACCCCCTGTAATATAGGTCATTTCCGGTTTCCCCCCTGTAAATATTTTTTTTTGATTTACCCCCCTGTAAAAAAAAATTGTTTTGATTTACCCTCTAATAGGTCAAACAAAAACCATTTTTATTTTTTTTTTCAAGAAATTTTTGTTTTTGTTTGACCTATTAGGGGGGTAAATCAAAACAATTTTTTTTACAAGGGGGTAAATAAATAAAAAGTTACAGGGGTGAAAACCGGAAATGACCTATATTACAGGGGTAAAGACCTATTACCCTATAATTAATGTTAGTTTGTATTATAGTGTTTCTTTAGAATTTTGTATTTTAACTAGAAACATCAAAATATTATAGGATTTTTATATTAGAAGGAAAGAGAGAAAGAAAACAAGGGAGATAAACTAATATTAGCAAGAATGACATCTAAAATATGTAAAGAAAAAGTGTCATGTCCTCTAAGAGTAGGTGGCATTTAGAATACACAAGAGTTTTTGTGTACCACACACAAATATGCTTTTCACCATTGATATATTATTAAATAATTCAATCGTTAAGATTGAAGAATGAGTACCTGTGTTATGGGTTTGGTGTTCAATTGTTGGTATTTGCAAATATGGTGTCCAACAATAATAGAATTGAATTAGATACATTTATGAAGAAACAAATAATTGCATAAAAATAGTAAAAATATATATTTTTGAATAAAAAAAATATTGAATGCTATAAAAAGTAATAATTAATCCAAAAAACAGTTCAAAAATCGTAATTAAATACTAAATTTAACTTTTCTTGAATGTAAAATAAAAGTATTAATTAAGAACCGAGTAATTATGAAGAAAATGAAAAAGGTAAATTCAAACTCCATTTCACACACAACAGCAACTAATGAATTCCATTTTTGGTAAAGCAAACAGATGAATTCTATGACTCCAAACATTCTTCATTTTTTCGATTTCAGTCCTTTCTCTGTGTGTTGGACTGTTGGCGTGAGATGGGACAAATTTATGTCATCTTGCATTAATAAAAAGTTTGGAGTAACCATGTAATTTAAAAAAGGTTATGGGTCAAATATGTGAAGTACATAAGAGAGATGACCTCTTTTAAAAGAAATTGGATACAATAGATGAGAGAATACGAGCAAACATGAATGGCACATGTCTCAACGATGACATGAGTTAGATGTCTGTTCCTAGCTATTTGAATTCGTAAAATAATGCTACATGATTCAGCAGCAACAGCAAGGATATTAACCGTGCAAAGCTCACACACAACCCTTCATAAGTTATAGTTTTTTTTTACATAAATTATAGTTATAGTCAAAGCAAGTCAATTACAGAACATCACTAACCCAAAAGCAAGGGAGTAAATTAAAAGAACCATTTATTCCCAATCACATGTAACTAACAAAAGTCTTCTATTGTGAGAAATTGGGAGTTAATTCCACCATTGTATCCCAGTCAATCAAACCATATTCGGCCTCTGTGGCAGCAGTAGATTATAGAACTTGTCGTGCAAGAAGAAATTCTTTCCCTTGCTGTCGACGGCTTTTTTCCATCCAACCCAGCCCCCATTGATTATTTTCTTCAAATCATCTGTACCCGTATAGTGTGGATCAAGTATTAAAAATGCGCAATCTCCACTGGCATCATTGTAATCCACTCCCAATAGTGTATATGCAAGGACACCACCACCTGCATTTAGAATCCAAAGCATCATCACTGTATACCACAGAATTTCAAGTGATCTCATATTGGGAGACGGCAAATAAATGGCAGAAATTAATATAGCATCTACTAACCAATCATAACAGGTGTACTTTGAGTCTCAAAGTGCAATGCTAATTCTCGACATTTTTCCGGAAGCTCAGCTCCGGATCTAACATTGATGACTTTGCACGTAACCTGTTTTAGAAAGAAAGCAAAATCCCAGTCAAGTCATTAAGAACCCAATTGTGCTCAGAAGCAGCATAAATTTCATTTTTCATGCACCTATATTTGAATTAGATCAAGTATCCAGAATATAGCCTCTTTAGGAGTGGGAGGCTCAACGTATCTTGATTCTAGGCTTCTAGCCAGAGAACTACCCAAGCACAATATCCAGTTGGCCCAAAAACCCAACTATAATATAAATGTTATCTATAAATCTACACTTTAATATTGATATAGTATAGGTTAATGAGATTGTTAAGTAAGCTTTGTAACATTAGCTCAACAGCTCGTATTGTTAAAATAGCTAGCCGTTAGTTATGCCAGCTGTGCCAGTTTGTTAGCAGCAGTGTTAAAATAGTTAGCCGTTAGTTATGCCAGCTGTGCCATTTTGTTAGCAGCAGTTACTAAACTGCCTTACGACCTAGTACAATAAATACTGGTCCTGCTTCAGAGACTCAGAACGTCAATATTACACAAACTTCAGATTCATCACATTGACAGTTTCTCTCGAAATTCTTTCGCTCTTTAACTATCACAAAAATCAACAAATATTAAAATGAACAGAATACTTACACCCAGAAGTTTGTCCAAAACAAAGCTCAACTCAATTGCACCAATCCAGTCTCGTGACCCAATAAAGGAAGGATCTTTATCACCAATCTCGACAAGTGCCTGCTGTATTTCTCTGAGAAATTTGTAGGTTTGTCAGGCTGAAACTAAATCATATACATGAAAATGACAAGCAAGATTTTCTTTTATAGAAGTAAACATCAGCCAGACTGATTGATTGAATTATTTATTCCATTCAAATTAAAAACAAACAACTATTTAGAAGACCAATTTAATAATCCATTGCACATGGGAAAAATCAAATCACAGCAATATTTTAAAATGTGGTGACAACTCAGATATGAATTAAGAAATTATATCTCCCAGTAAAACAAAATCCATCATTAGATGAGGTAAACTATAAATACCTGTGAGAAGGAACTTCTATAGACGAGTAGTTTTGGAGTCTGAACCATGAAATGATAGTCTGGAGAGAGCGATAAGCACAGCCCCATCCCTAGAAAACGGATATAAATAATTAATTCCTGATATTGCAAGAAAACTGAGCCATTTTGTTTTAAGATATGCGCTTGACACCACAATGGGTAAACCACAAGAACCTAACAGATGAAACGAGGAATAAAAGAAAATTGAAACAAGAGATGGGATTTGTTTAGCGATAGAAGGTCAAAAAGTTAATATCTAGTAATAGGAAGGAGTGAGACAACATATAACGAAGCTTCAATTGAAAGCGAATAAAAAGTCTCATTTTTTTATTCGCTTTCAAGAATAACAACTCATCCCAGAAGTAATAGCAAGGAGTGAGGACAACATATAAAGAAGCTTCAATTGAAAGCAAATAAAAAGTCTCATTTTTTTATTCGCTTTCAAGACTAACAACTCATCCCAGAAGTAATAGTAAGGAGTAAGAACAACATATAAAGAGGCTTCAATTGAAAGCGAATAAAAAGCCTAATTTTTTTATATTGGGCCTAACTCATCCTTACAAAACCGGCTTGTAAGGCGGGGGTTGCCCAAGCTTTATCAACACTAAACAATCAATATCTCTAAGCAATGTGGGACGAAATTCACCCCTTAAAACCCAACACAATTAAGGTGTTGGAGGCTGCAATGAAGGCAACCCAAATGTCGCAATTAGGCAGCTAGGGGCGGACCGCAATTAAGGCAGAATTTCCAACAAAAAGTGATTGGCCTGAATTTGATGCCCTGGAACCAGTTTTTAGTGCAAAATAAAATCATTGAGGTTTATTTTAAATAATATATAATGTATTTGCAAAAGGTCAAACATCAGCTTGATAAAAGTGGCCTGAAGGAAGCCCTGGAAAAATGCCCACAAATGTTCCTTTCTAAGGGAGGTTCCATTACATTTCTGGTATTTTAAAGCCGGAATGATAGCCCAACCCTAAAGGGCACTGAAATATTATATAAAGCAGTGTAAAACAAATTAAAAATTAATCTTATTTAGTGAAACTCATATGAGCAACAGTAGCCGGGATAGAATATTTTTAATTTTTAAAATAGCAGAAAGGATTTGGCAACTCGAGGAAAGACAAAAAAGGACATGTTTATGACACGATCTTCGTTCATGCAGTTCAGCTAATGGTGCATACCTCTGCGACAGTAGAGCAGCTATAGTTGCATATATTTCTTTGATGAATTAGGGTTTCAGTGTTACAAGCCTTATATATAATACTACAATTCAGATTACAACAATACCCCTGAACCATGCCATGGGAGCTATTACCCCCACACCCCAGCTGCCCCCCAACTACAATTGGGCCTAACACACGTTTGGGCCAAACACAAGGGTGGGGACGGCGGGAGCTTCACAACGCTCCACTAACTCACAATAAGACCGTGTTCTTGATAATCTAAAACTACTCATCAATAAGACAATAGCAACTATGATGTGTTTGTGTTTCAATTTAAAATATCCACGACTAGGACATTTTGATCAAGGCTAAAAAAACACAGTTTCAAGAACATGTAACAACCGTTATGAAGCAGAAGAATTGCAATTACCGAATCGTTGAAACCATCCTGAAGATAATGATGGTATTCATAGGAACCTTGAACAAGGGAAACAGCTCCCCCAATAACTGCATAAACCATGACACCTTAAATGAGACGATGAGACAAAGAAGAATAACATAAAGAACAGGCAAAGGTCATAACGGTAACTAACCCCCACTGCTTGGAAGCCCAGTGTGTACATCTCTTAGCAAAGCTGAACCTAACATTGCCACCAAGTATTAAAAAGTTTGTACATAGGATATACAAACTTTGAAGATTGGAAAATACAAATACAAAATGGAAAGAGGCAAATGCAATTGCGATTTTTAGCCCTTATATGAACTTTCAATTGAGATGTGCGTACTACCTTTCTGATGAGAGACGGTACCACTGTTTTTCAATTTTGAAAAATCCAAGGCATTAGCAATTCTTAGAAGGGGGCGATCATAAGGTAGCCCCAACCTTGAGTGCAAGGATCTCCTAAAATCAACTGCAGAAAGAATGAAAAATTTATAAATTACAGACATATGCTGAGATCATAAATGATACAGAAGAGTGGAAAGCCCTACAGGTTCAATAGATATGTTCCCGTCTGAAATTTAGCAATGGTACATAGTATACAAGGTAAAAGAAGAATCTTATCCATGACCTATGCAAAAGTTCAACAACATACCTTGCTTCATTTCTGTCTCCCCAAAACTCAGCTCATAGAAAACAGTTATTGGATGCAGAATCCCAGGAGGACTAAAGTGGTAAGGTTTTAGCTGACAATTGTATTAATTGTTAGTCAATCAAAAGAACAATAAGTATTGAATACATGTGTCAGTATAAATATTCACTTTGAAACTTTATTGATTAATGAAACATAAATGATTAAAAAAACAAATAAAACAGAAAGTACTGTATACTGTTCACACAAATAAAACTATTTTATAAATTTCACCTGGTCAATTACAAATAATAATCATCAGGGTGTTTTGTAAAATAAAGGATAATCATTTCCCCCACATCTTAATTTTACTATGAGATAATAAGTAGAAAATAGGTTCAGATAAAATTTGGAGCATTAGCCTCACAACATGCATATATCTTTGTAATCGCACATTCATAAGGCCTGATTCGTATTACCCATCAAAGAAGGCAGAAATAGGTCTAATTCTTTAAATCAATTAAGCCTAGTGGTTGACTTGGGATCTTGGAGTTTGCTCCTCCAAAGGTCTCAGGTTCGATTCCCTCTGGTGCCAATTTTGGTGGGCTAAGTCCATACAGAGCTTGCTCTGGCTTTAAACGGGCCCCCCGCAAGTGGGCGGTGGGATTGGTCCCCACGGATTAGTCGATTCTTGGATCGGATACCGAGTTTTCAAAAAAAAAAAAAAAAAAAAACCCTTGAATTGAACTATTCTACAAGTATAATACAGATCTTCAAATGGAAAGTGCCACTTCATCTGTGAACTATTAGTCATCATGGTGCATGTATTACAGCTCGTATCAAATGGACAGTGTCACTTTATCTATGAACTATTTTACATGATTGAGAAATAATGTATAGAAATGGAATTCTGTATTTGCAAGGCAAATACCAAAAATCCAACTGAAATTGTGCAATGATTGGATAAAAGAATGCCAATAAATAATAAAACATCCATTAACTAGAGGAAAATGATATTGTGACTTGGAATCATGGTGGAACAGTAGAACCACGGAAAACTTATGTAACTAGAAAGATTAACTCATTGTCTCACCTGAGGATGTTTTGCCAAAAGGTTAGGCAACATAAATTTCTGCAGGATATTTAACTGGTCAATCAAGCCAGGGATGATTAAACATGAAACAGCGTGTCTCAGTGGAAGATCCCTGGAAGCATAGCAGAGTACATCTAGCTTAATATCCAACACAATGAGTCTGGCTTCTTCCAGGACTGCAATCAATAAATCAATCTCAATTAAGAATGCTATAAACACAAAAATTAAAGCAATTCAACACCGAGTATGACCCTCAAATCCTGACCTGGAAAATATTCTGCAGTAGGCGCAGCAGATGCTGATGATGGCCCTAAGCTATTAAATAGAACACTCACTTGGATAGTATCTGCATTCTAAGCAAAGTAAATTTTCACAAAATGGACGATAATCGTCATTTGACTATTCATAAAGGATCGGGAAAAAAAATAAAGACCGAGATACAAACGAAATCAAAATAATATAAGATAATATAGCAAAGATTTGATCCATGTAGCCGACCCGATTTAGTGGGATAGGGCTTGGTTGTTGTTGCTGTTGTTGGTGTAATATAGCAAAAACTAAACAATTAAAAGGAAAACGGGGGAAAGATAAAAAAAAATATCATAATGTTTTATGTTACCTCCATGGAAAAAGCGGTTTTACTGTTGATGGAAAAGTAAGAACAAGATAGTGAGCTTGCATCATAGCCCGCATCACCCTCAACCAAATGCTTGGTTTTGGAGAGGTCTGTGTGAAAGTCTAATTGTATACCTCGAACTATGGCAGGTGGAGGTTTATCCAAAGAGGTTTTGCTCAATGTTTCTAACATGTACACGGCTTGAGGGTCTTTTAACTTGGCAATAAAAGCTTCAGTTGCCTGCTTATATGCTTTCTCAACATCTGTGGAACAAAATTTGTCCAGAGTTTACTGCATTTAGAACATAGTGAAACATGCATCTTAGATGATTCACTGACATCCAGATATTATCCTGTGCAGCTAAACACTAAGATGTACCCAGCTTATTTAACATTGAAATCAAATACATGAATTTCATCTAATTGACTGCAAAAATTCATGTCAAGTTCAAAATTTGTTCCTCTAAAAAAAAGTTACGAATATGTTGTAAGTGCACTCAGATTCCATGCACTTACAACATCGGAAGAAGATACGACAACTTCTCAAATTAGATTCAAAACAATAACTCAAAAAGTCAACTGCTTAATCTTCATCTCACAGTTTCGACAAATGACAGTGTGTTTTTGTGACTGCATGGAATTAATTTCCCTTCGTATACAGGCAACTATCCTTCATGACCCAAATTTTTTTTTGTCTACCTCATATGTAGTATTTGTATATCATCTTGAACTCATATTAAAGTGCTCTGAGCGAGAGCATTCAGTGCAACTCACTGCTACTTGAGGCTTGTGGTCACAGCTACTATTAACTAAGGTACTATTCAGTTAACATAAAGAGATACTATAGGGAACTTGAACTTAGACTCTGTTTGGATTGACTTATTTGAGCTAACTACTACTGCCATAAGCATTTCCGAAACTGTTTGGAAGAGCTTATGAAAACAGTTTATGACATATCCATAAGCTACTTTCAGCTTATGTACATAAGTTCTCCAGAATAGCTTATGAAAATAGTTTATAGCTGATATAAAAACAGTTTGACTTTATTTTATCATTTGCTACAGAAATAGCTTATACTATATATAAGCACTTATATAATAAGCGCTTATGCACTCAATTAAGTAGTTCATCCAAACAGTCAATACAATAAATACTAGAAATAGAATGGAAGTTGAACATAGTATCCTTCCAAATCACTACTTCAACGTGTCACAAATCCTAATCCCTAATTTTTTGAAGTATAGAACAGTCATAAATTGAATGTAAACATTAAAGTAACTTAATTGCAATGTGTGTAAACCTACATACCCAATTCTAATTAACATTTGGAGAGTACAAATTTACAAAAATCAGACAAAAACATTGCCACATTGCATCATTGGTTACGTTTTGGAAAAACACTCACCAGTTGGATTTTTGAGAGGATAATAGATTGGCAACTTAATCGGAAGCTCGCAACGAACCAAGCAACCATTCTCCCACACAAACTTCTCAGGATCTTCTTCCTGTATAACCGACGTTACACGTTCAAGTCCGCTATTCACATTTCCACTCTCACACACAAAAAACCGAACCTCATCAGAATCCGAATTTTCAACACCTCCAATCAAAGGTTGATCTTCCCCCGTTCCTTCTCCGTATAGAAGCTTCCTCAGTTCACGAGCAGCATCAATTGCGGCGCGAGCACTGGTATCGTCGCCGGAAGATAGAGCTCCGATTAAATGAAAGCCTTTGGGAATTAAGGTTTTGAGATCGTTTGATTCGTTGTGGAGATCGGGAGAAGAGGAGGAGGGGGTGGTGTTGATGCATCGGAGGATGGAGACGATGGTGAGTGGTGGTAAGAATGGGGATCCGATTAGCCAGTGATGAATTCCCGGGTCGGATCCTTTGTGGAGATGGATTGAGCGGCAGAGTAGTCGAACTATGCGGTTGCTATCGTCCGCCATTGGAATTGTGTGATTACACTCTTTGCTCTTTCAGTTCAATTCAACAGGTAACACTGAAACGGTTTCTTTTTTACCATTGTAATTTTCAGACCTTTTTTTTATAGCACTTTTATCCTTCATTAACCCCTTCAGTAATTCACAATTACTGACTTAAGTATACAAATTTATCAACCACTAAAAATACATCATTTTTTTAAGGACTAAAATTACATCGTGAATTTGGTATATCCATCGTGATATCAAACATACATTTAGTTAACCACTAAAGACAAGTCATTAAAAATTCGGACTCTCTTCATTTAATCGTTTAACTAGACAAGTCATATTTTTGATAAATTAAGAGCACAGTGATATTAAAGAGAATAGGAGCTGTCCCAACTAGACTCTAATCACCAAATAGGTGACTTGAGTGGTGATTGACGGTTATCGCTGTGATGGTCGGAGTGGTCGTTATAGTGTTGTTTCATGGTCAAAGTTGGCTAGAGTGGTGTTCCACGATGATTGAGTTGTGGTTAGAATAGTTACGGGTGGTGGCGGCCAACAAAAATGGGAGTGGTGGTCGACAATAGTTAGAGTGACGGTCGACAAACAAGTAACCACATCAGTCAAAGTGGTGGTTGGGGATGGCTTTAGTGGTGGATGAGGATGGTTAGAGTGGTGGTCAACAAACAATCGGACACAACAGTCAGAGGTGGGGTCAAAGTGTTGGTGTCCCACGATGGTCGAAATAGTGATTAATGGTGGTCGAAATAGTGACTAATAGTGTTCAAAATAGTGGTTGATAGTGGTCAACAACAATTGGTAGTAGTCTACCAAAATTGACATTAGGGGAATGAGACTGAGATATTAAAAGGAACACACTTCAAGGTCTCAAGTCAACACTATTAGAGTAGGTTAAAAGGAAGTAATTGTTGAAGTAGATAGCAAGGCATAAAGTTAGGATCCAACCTCGCAAGATATTGAAGGAGGACTTCAATTTATGATAGTTACATAAATTCAAGTCAGAAAATGAGTATAGCACCAATACAACTACCATAATTTATGCAAGGTCACTATCCTCCCCAGTAGGGGACAAGACAAATTATCTTTTTAATTAATACAAGTTTTGTACCAAAAAAGAAAAACAATTATTCTTGCTCCAAGTCAGGCAGGATGCACGTTCATCCGCATACACCAACCAGACAGGTAGTTACAATGTTGTCCATGAAATAAGTGCTATTGACCTGTGGTCCAATAATGCTTGACCTTGCAAGTAGATTAACACACTAAAAGATGAATCCTAGTTGCTTAATAAATTTTCAAAATTTGATATCAATCTCCATGTTTTTGTATTAAACACTTGAATGCAATATTGAGTTGATTCTATCCTATTATAATAAGGTTGTTACTAAATGATAACTGAAGCATCATCAATAATTTTAATAATGCAAACAGTAGCAGAAAGGTGCACAAAAAATCAACATATTCTAAATTGGCACAGGTATGTGTGTCTCAGAACATGTACACAACACCAGTAGAAAGAAAAAACAATCTTTCTATGGTTAGATACCCTGAAAAGACAAGTTGGATGAATACGAAGAACGGGACTTCTTTTGAAACCAGAGAGATTGAGGAAAACAGTTAGACCGATTATCTGAATTGGAGATTGATTGAACTAAATGTACACCATTGTGTCCCTCTTCCTTGGAAGAATCAACTCCAGAACAAGATGCTCCCATAATCTCTTGCATAGACGTGTTCAAAAATATTTCTCGTGAGCTGAGCAAGTTCCCTTCACAACTTCTCAGACTCGATACAGGGTCCGTTCTGTTATAAGAATTTTGTGGCGGAAGCTGAGATCCACAATAGGAGGAAGAACATGATGGTGTTTTATTCTTCATAATGGGATTTTCAGAGGTGTAATCAGCATAGTCTATTTCACTCTCTTGTTCATTGGATGTCTGTTGTATTCTGCGCGAACAACTAAAGATGTTGAAAGATGACCTCTTTGGTGAATTAGAAGTGCTAAGAGGAACATAAATGATCCTCAACTCAATGTTACAACCCAATAAGCACTGCAAGGAACTTGCAATCAATTTCCATGACTTCTCAGCCTTGGATACATGGTGGCGACGACTGAACTCCAACTCCACAATAGCAAGAGCTGAAAATTACTGTATTAGGACTAACAACTCAAACAACATAATATTTACTTAAAGTTGCTAAAAAGAAATCGGTTTAGACAGTAACAAGCAAGTTTCTCAAAGAAAAAGTTTGGCTTAAAACCTAATGAGTTGTTAGTTACTCTTGATTAAAATAAAAGTGATTTTGTTATAACTAATTTGGAGAATATTCTTTAGAGATTTTTAAGAAAAAAAATAGACTATAGTTGAAAAGATATGCATGTTAAAATAGTTTTTCATTAATATGGTTAAAAATACACACCATAAACTAAATTTTTCTCTCTATTCTATTAAAAATGTTTTTTGAGAACAAAAAAAAACTAACCAAAGATATGACTAAAACATCAGTGATTTTTTTTTAATATTAAACAATCGGGACCGATGTAACAGCAAAACGTGATTATACAATATGATGCAATAACTTTAAATTAAAAAATATGATGCAATAACTTTAAATTAAAATAAATGGAAAATGAGTAGCAGGACAAAAATAACATAAAGAGAAAGAAATTACAAGATGTAGATTGATCAACAAGAAGTGAAGACAACTTTCCCTTCTTCCTGAGGAAAGTTTTGAGCCGACTAGATTGACATAGCCCGGTAGCTTTATACCATACGGCATCCAGTGTTCCTTCGTGGTCCTCCTGCGCCACTAATCTAAATGATTTGTTTTCACAACTACCTGCATCAAAATGTTCCATGCTCTTCCCTGTATATGATGCATTCAAGAAATCACCGTCCACGTCCATTTAAGGAATAAGGGGAAAAAGTAATAATTTAAGGAAAAATAATAACCAAGCTCATCTCCATTGCATGCACCTCCCAGAGACAACTTGATACCATCTGCATCTGTGGGAGGATAATCAGCTGAGCTTAACTGAAGAAGAGCTACAGTGAACCATGTCGATTGATTTTTCGAAATTCTTAACTGTTTCTCGGCTTCAGTAAATATTCTCAATGCATGGCTTAGTTTTTGAAGGTCTGCTTTCGCTATGGTAGAGAAAATAACTGATCAGAAACCGACTAAGATAGAAACTGAATAGAGTATAGACAGCAAAACAACACTCATGTACTGCAGAAATATTAAACAGACGGTTTATTCAGTTAAAGCTAAACAGAATATGCTAAATTATCATTTAAGCACTTACAAGTATATCTACTAGAATATTTACTTCTGACTTCATCACCGCCATTTTCATGATTCCCCGCAAGGATGTCCATTATGAGATTCACCAACTGTGACACAAGTTGCAAAGGATCGATCCTTGATCTCATCAACTCGCGAGCTCTTATAACAGTATTTGCTGTGTCAGGTGACAAAGCCAGATCAAGCAAATCAAGCAATTCATCGTCAGAAACAATCCCAGTCTGCATAACAACAAAGGGCAAGGTTGATCACTAAGGAAAAAATGAAGAAAGTTTTGGGGAAAAATAAGTGTGGGACTAAGGCACTATACTTACGAGCTCATAAACTAAGGAAATTTTGATCTTTTTACCAAGCAAACTCAGCTGATCAAGCATAATTTCTGCATCCCTAACAGAACCACAGGATCTTGCAGCAATAAGGTCCAAAGCAGCCTGTTCAAAATCAAGACCTTCTTCTGCACAAATTTTTTCTAATTTGCAAGCAATGTCAGCATCTTGAACCTTCGGAAAGTAATACTTCTGAGCCCGGGAAATTGCACTTTGTGGAAGCTTATCCAATTCAGGAGTTATCATCACAAAAACTGCATGTTGAGAAATGTTATCTTGGTTATTTGAAAGGCACGCCCATGTCTCGGGGTTCAATAACTGGCACTCGTCAACAATGAAAACCTTAAAACGAGAGGAAACGGGAGGTGTACACGCATTCTTAACGAGGGATTTAACCTGGTCTGTATGATTGATTCTCACAGAATCAACTTCTTTAACATCTTTACTTCTTCCAGAAAAGAATAAAATACATTCTCTACACAGGCCACATGGTTTTTGCTTCTTATTAGAGAGGCAATTCAGTGCACAAGCAAATATCTTTGAGGCAGAGGTCTTGCCGGTACCACGTGGACCATGGAAGAGATAAAATGATGTTATCCTTCTACTAGAGAGTGCACCCAAAAGAGACTTAACTACCATATCTTGTCCCACCAAATCATCAAATGATACAGGTCTAAATTTCATAGATAACATTCTAGGAGTTTCCAAATTTGGACTAATTTCGCCACCATTGTGTCTCGCATTTCTATGTCCATGAAGATCCGTGTCATCAACACAGTGCAATACCAAGGAGCGGTCTTCTTTCCCAAAACAAAGATTTGATTCTCTAAACCTTGGAGAATTTGACAAACAACAGTTTTTTCCACATCCATTTTCCCTATTATCTAGAACACCAAAATCTTGATTTATAAGTGCCAAGGAACCTTGGGGTGATAAAGCATCACGAACACAAAGGCACGGACTGCTCAAATTGCTAGCAATATCTCCAACCACATCAGATGGCTTAACTTGATTCTTGCGTAGAAGTTTTCTAGCTGGCATTCTCCCTAATTTAGACGATCTTCCAATTTCTCGATAATATAACCCCCCATCCTTGAAATCATTAATATCCAATCCTTTACCACCATGGTTGCTACCGCAGCTTTCACTAGGTGATTTATTTCCATAAACACTCCGTCGATTTGGTCTTGAATTCAACAGTCCATGATTCAATTCCAAACTGGTTGCATCCAGCTCTCTTCCCCCTTTAAATCCTAAATTCCTTGAACTAGCAAGGTTATCATCAGAATCAAAAGCATCCGGAAACATCAGAGAAAACCCATTGCCAGAGCCATTTTCCCAGTGCAAGTTGTCAATCAAAGGAGAGTGATTGGTAACAGAATTGGTTGATGGATCCTTCAATGACCTGACTCTCCTCAATGCTACAAGAGCCTTAGAAATCGGTATATCGACAGAATGCCGCCGTCCATCCATCATCATTATATTAACTCCTATAATCAGACTCCGCTAAAAATAGTTTAATCCTCAACCTAGAAGAGAAGTATAACATGAACACAACATAATGGAAAAACCAAAACACACAAACAGACACGTAGTGTTTAAACTTGCACTACAAAACAAAAATGGTTGGAGGCATAAAACAAAACAACAAAGCATCAAAATCACATTCATTTAAACCTATAATACACATTATTCCAAAAAAAAAAGCATACAAATGCAACATGGTCAAATTCGAACCAAAGGCTAAAAAAAATGTGTAGATCATTGTATCTTTGAGCTCAAAAATTCTAGTCATATGGAAATAAAATTACATGAATGATTTAATAGTTATATGTTAGAAATGTAACTTGTTTTTTACTGAACAAGAGTTGAAAATGCAGTACCTTAGGTCCCTAACAAGAGTGAAGAACAGAGAGAGCAATGAGTGAGTAATCCAACTGTAGCATCAAGTTTTCTTCTCTCCTATATAGAGCAAACCATGTGGTAGCTATTCTGTTTCCATTGACATTTCATTCAACATTACTATAAAAATATTAACTTAAGGATTAAAATAAACAAAATGAATAAAAAATAGTATAATACTAGTAGTATAGTAAGAGAGATTCCGGGGCATAAAATATTGTTTGACAAAGTTTGAAAAAAAGGGAAAAAGACACGGAAAGGTGGTAATAGAAAAGTGGAAAATCTGTTGGGAAAATGAGAAGAAATATATAAAACAGGATAGCGTAGAAAGCGGGTGTTGAAATGAATGAACAAGCGTGTGAGACTAGTGAGGAACTAACGGGTAAGAACTGAAGAGGAGTGTTGTGTTGTTGAGTTGTAGTGGCAAAATAGTAAATGTAACAATAAATGCAATGGGGTGTTAGACACGCCATGGCTTGTGAATGGAGCCAAAATGAGTTGAGGGAACATAATTACTACAAAACTTTGGTTGGGGAATTTTGAGCTTTGTTTTGTTTGGTTCTGAGTTTGATTTGATGATTAGTGTTGTGGCGTGAGGAAGAGTCTCTATGTGACAGGTTAGGTTGGTGGGGAATATATAGTTTTTTTTTTTTTTGTTAATTTTTCTATTCTTGAGGAATGATACAAAGTTCGATCAGAAATTAAGTAAAATTGATCAACAATTATTTTATCTAAAAATCAAACTTAAGTTATATTGAACAATTTATCTTTAATTAGTTCATTAACCACGTGAATCCAATAACAAATGAGGGGTTTTCTGTCATTTTGGTTGAGAGATGCTGCGGTTAATTTAGTTGATGGGGGGGGGGGGGGAAGAAGGG
>Ga0228710_1000294_pt1 | contig 56319 bp, 31 predicted proteins | sample MedpolnodulmetaG_FD_177995 | JGI IMG/M metagenome (GOLD analysis project Ga0228710, IMG submission 177995) | Root nodule microbial communities from Medicago polymorpha collected in Santa Monica, California, United States - pink nodules | ecosystem: Host-associated > Plants > Roots > Nodule... | reverse complement strand
ACACTACAACACGTCATAAATCAACATAAATCAATCATAAATCATATAAGTCATATAAAAGACTCTAAACTCAACCAAAAATAATTAAATAAGAAAATAGGGCGTTACACCACTATTCTCATTCCTTTTGAACAAAGCGTGATATATGTTGATGTATTCAGTTGGTCGATCAAGATTGCATTAAGTGGTATGCGAAATATAAATAGAAAGAATACTATGTAATCTCCAGCAAAATAAACTATCACAGAGATGATGATGATTATTAGGGAATTAAATTTGAAATACATGTTATAAGACATTTGTATAAGTCATTTTTTCAATTTTCTTCAATCACCAACCCATAACGATCAAGTTTAATTCAAATCATTCTCTTTTTAACCCCTTTTCTTTTATAATACTTTTGCACATGAACTCCATTAAGCATTTTCATCACATCTCTAAAAATAAGATGTAACAGACGATAAAATCGAACTGATACCATCAAATTACACAAATCAAACTCAATGTTTGAAAATTGATATATACCGATCAATCAAAAAGATATAAATAAATATAGATATATTGTTTATAATTAAAAATTAACTATAATAATAACAAAAAATATTACAAATGAATATAAATGCATCTGTCATCATCGTGTCTTGTAAGAATGGAAGCTTGAAGTTTGATACATCAAGAACAAACCAAAGGTGAACAATACAAACCACACTCCATGATTCTCTCAACGGATTAATCTCGTAAATTAAATCAGTTTTTGGCTTTGGAGCCTTTGGAAAAAATGAGAAAAACGAAAATGAAATTTGTTAAAACACGAAAACAAATAGAAAATTTTGAAAGAACTTTGAATTCTTTGATGAATGTCAAAGAAGTGGTGTGAGGAATGGTAAAATGGGAACCAATATTTATAGAAAAACAATTCAAGCAAATCACCATTACTAATGTAAAGATGTAAAAGTTAAGCACGCATTATTATGACAACATTTTAAGAAAGTATATGAGTAAATTAAAAATGTGTGAGTAATTAAGTTCATTCTTATATCCTTAAGAAAAAGTTCATTCTTATCACAATTGTTTTAACTATTTTTTTTAGATGAATAATATGTGACCTTTTTTAAGCACTAAACATTTTTTTTTTAAACAATTGAAGCACTTTTTGCCAAAATAAAATAAAAATGAAGCACTAAATAATACGAAATTAATTAGTGCATTTAATGCACCATTAAGTTATTCCTTATACCACCACCAAAAAAAATAAAATCATTCCTTATATATACAAAAACTTATTTGCTTTGACCAGTATGTATCAATGTTACAATTCATTACTCATTTAATGACGGTCTAATGAAAATTAAAATCAATTTGATACAAATCAAAATATGGCTTAATAAGTTTGATTTTCTCTATAAAAAAAAAAAGTTTGATTGAAAATTTTGCCTACCTTAATTAATTTTTAGTTGAAAAAGAAATAATCATTTTTGTATGATACCAAAAATTTTCTATTTACGTAAGATATTATTTTTGCAGATTAAAAAAATCATGAATTATTTTTAAACAATGAAGCAACAATTTTATAAATACTAAAATTTTCCAATAACAAAACAATAATTTTTAAAGTTGATTATAATTGTCAATAGAATTTTTAATTGATTAGTCACCATAAGGACACAATTTTTATTAAAAAGAAAATCAAGAAACTCATTACACTTTGGTTGCCAAAATATTTGGTTGCAATCCTGGCACATTAAGTACTCCTCAAAAGATGCATCCTTAATATGCTCACAGATGCATCCATGAGAATCATGTCGAGAGAAAACGGATGTGCGTCGCGATTGACGTCACGAACAAACCAAGCACGGACAATCCGTACAACTATGCTCCAAGATTTCTTCACCGGACTGATCTCTGATATGTTATCTGATCTTGGAGCCATTTGAATATACCTTTTTTTTTAGGTTGAGAGGGAAGAGAAGAAGACAAATGATTTAACAGAAGACAACATTGCTATAAATAGGCTAATTGCATAAATAAAATATTAGTGGAAGCAATGCGAAAATAAAAAAATAACATCAAATAGCTGCATCATGATTGGTTTAAAAAAATGACATTGACACATGTCAATGTAATATTGGAGGAATACCTACAAATGACATGAATTAATTTTAATAATCTTTTGTTTATTTACGTCAATGCATAAATAAAAATCCGCTAAGGAAACCTGGCAAAATAAAAACGGTGCTCATTTTCTTTACATAAGCAAATTCCATTTTCGTTTTTTTTGTGCTCATAACAACAATTTCAAAATAAAATCGGTGCTTATTTTTTTTTCTTTTCTGTATACTATGTTCATTTGTTCGACTGCAACCGTGCTGCATTAAATAATTGTGATTGAAATTATGGTGCATTAACTTCTCCTATCAAATAGAGATAACATTTTAGGTAAATTCACCAAATTATGATTGTTGTTTCTATTATAAGTTTTTTCATATTTATTGTGTACATAAAAGAAAACACTGGTGCATTAAACAACAATTTCAAATTCTGACTTTCTGCACAACATTTTCGGTTACCTAAGCAAATTCCATTTCCGTTTTTTTTTGTGCTCATTTTCGGTTACCTAATCAAATTACAATTCCATTTTCGGTGCTCATTTTCCTATTATAAACTCTATCATATTTTGTGTGTACATGAGAAACAACATTAAATATGTCTTTCACTAATAGGTTGCCATGTGTACTTTAAAAAAAAAATAGCGCATATGTATATAATAGAGATAGAGATTGTTGACACTTTGTTGGTAGATAAACAAACCGATAATAATCATTGAAAATTCGCACATAAGTGTAGAGTTTGAAGTTCGAACCTCGATCACGACGTTCGACATAGTAATTTCAGAATTTTTTTATCTATTGAATTAGGACTTGTAGACAAATACTGTTGATACTTAATTGAATCGTTCTTTCCATTGAATGATATTTGATTATCATTTTTGGTTTAGTTCATTTTATGGATGTGGTTTTTAGGCGCGTGAATTCTGCCCGTATGTTTCTGTTCTTTGTATATTTGTTGGTATTTTTATTGATGAATTTGGAGGTATTCATTTTTTTTTTCTTTTTGACTTATCTTTTGTATTGTTGATATATTCTTGATATATCTTGTGTTTTAAATAATTTTAGGCAAAGAATTAGAGGGCAAAAAATCACATGATAATAAAGAAATCTCAATTATCTTGACACTAAAAAATCATACATGTTAAAACATTAATCAAAACAAATTGGGGACGAGGACCAAAACTCAAATAGACAACAATCAGACACGGATCTATGCATATAAAAATGGGGCCAGTTGACCCCACATCGTTAATATATTTTGATACTAATAATGAGTAATTTCATTTTTTTTTGGATTAATAATGAGTAATTTTCATACATTGACCCCTCATGAAGTATGTTAATGTCCCCCCACACAGTATATATGAACCTTGATAAGGTATGCTACTAACATATACAAACTAATGAATCTTTAAAAAAGAAAAACATATACAAACTAATCGAGTATGATAATATATTAACCTTTGTTCCAAAATAAAAAAAACACTATTAACCTCTCGTTTCAAAAACAAAAAAGCAAAAGAAACATTCATTGACTTCTAATATATATTATTATAGTTATAAATTAATTTTTACTTGTTCATATACTCTATTTGGTCGCTATTTTAAGCAAATATCATATTCATTGAATAATTGATGCATCTGAAATATATTATAAACAAAACACATCAATTATTCAACGAACCTAAAAATGAGAATATTTGCTTATAATAGTGACAAAAGGAAGTAGTATATAATATAATATTTATAATTTCTAACTTTTGATATAAATGTCATTGTTTTTTTTTAAAAAAAAATATGTCATTGCTTTAACGTTTATGCATTCCTATTTTATAAGTATTTATAGTATTTGATCTTAACCCCTCATGTTGAAATTTCTTGATCCGTCCCTGACAACAAGGATGCATAAAAATATAATTGTGTCTCGTTAAAAATCTTTAAGAAAAATAAATGAGATAAAACTTGATGAAGAGAAGAAGAATGCAGAGCAAACAAAAGTAAAGTGCGTAAATTGATTTGCGCTAATAATGTATCGCCATGAAACTATGACAAAACTTGTGAGTGACGAAGATGTGATCAATTACAGTTTGCCAACACACAAAAATTTGCATAGCTCTTTTGATTTTAAAGTACTCAAATATGATACGATAAATTGAAGAGTTATAGTTAAATCTTAATGGAATTAAGAAATTTTGTTGGCGTGAAGAGCAAGCTTATAGAGGGCTTGGAGATCTCTTATCTTGCACATTGCTCCATATTAGTAGGGATAAATGAAATTGGATGGTTGATTTCTCAAATGTGTTCTCAATTAAATTGTTGTATGTGACCTATGTGGTAAAATTCTTCCTCCACCACTTTGAACGCGACAAATAGGAGTCGGTTAAGATGAATTTAGACTAGTTTTGCATCACAAAAGATACAAATTTTTTCCTGGCAATTAATTGTAAGGATGCTTGTGGCAACTTAACTAAGATAGGAGTGTTGTTGGAATGAATAACATCGTCTTGTGTTTGGTGCCCGTGAATTTTAATGTTGATATCCAAATGATCATTAGTTAAATCTATAATGAGTTGAAGTCGATCTATCAATCTGAACTTAACAAATACCACAAGAAAACGAGACTAAAATGCATTAAGATGACAAATTTACATTAAGAAAGAAAAATCAAATATGTTAATAACATTTATTTAGATCAAATGAAAAACCATGTAAATGGATAATTCCAAATAAAAAAAGAAAAGGTGACAGTTGTAACAAATGATAGAAATATACAAAGAAGTAAAACATTTTATTTAACAAAAAGAATACAAAATGAAAACATTAATCAAAGGTCACCTAAAAATTAAATTTTTCTTTGTGCATCAGAAGACCTTACTTTCTAATAAAGACTGTGGCACCGTTTAGTACCACCACTGAGAATGTAACGAATGTCTATAGCACAAATTCCGGAGTAACCTCATTTGACAAAACTAGCGGCAAGAAATTTTGTTTTATTGATTCTTTTCATCCAAAACCAAAACTACCTTTTCTCTCAAAAAACCACTTATTCTCTCTCTTACATAACCTTTTGTTTTTGTATGTGTGAAACCACCCAAAACCCATTTTGAACTTATCTAAGAAAGAGAAAATAAAATCAATTAACAAAAGAAAAAAAATTATGTAACTTCCTAGAACAAACCAGAATACACACACATGGGTGGTTTTTTTTTTCTCTCCAAAAAAGACTAAGTTTTCAATCAGTTTAAGCATGTGGGTGGTCTTTCTCTGAAATTTTTTTGATTGGTTTTCTGGGTTTGTGAACAAAGAATCTTTCTTTCTGCTTCACTCTCTTAAGTTTTGATTTTTTGGTTATCAAAGAAATCAAGTTTAGTCTTTTCAATTTCTTCATCCAAGTTCTTTGTGTTCCTTTCAAAACCCTAGGTTGTTTGTGTAAGATTTTTATTTAGGATGATAATGACCCAAATGAGAATAAAAAATCAATAAAAAACCCACTTTTAGAATAGTGAAAGTCGCTTTCTTTGAAGGTAAGAGAGGGTTTCATTATTAAATCAATATTATATTTTATATATCCAAGTTGTTGATAATGATATACTCTCTCTTGGTATGTGTTTTTGTTGAGAATCAGATGTTTTCTGTTGCATAATCCATTCATAAGATTTGAAAGAATCTTATCTTCTTTTGCTTCCTTAAACAGATCTTTTCCTTTTGTACTTGACAAGTACATAAACAAAATTATCCTTTTTTTTTCTCTCTCCTCAAACAGTACCATATTTCTTGCACCATATCAGAAAAAAACTTCACCAGAAGAATACTTGAACAAAAGGGTGTTCAAACTTCAAAGTTTTTCAAGTTTGAGAGAAGTTTTTGAAAGATAAAGTTAGATCTTGTTATGGAGTGTGGTTTAGATCTGCATGCAAAGTTGGTGAATGAAACAGAACAAGTTGGTTTTGGAAATTTAGCAGAAGAAAATTGGCTTAATAATACTACAAATGATCAAGATGGTGATCTTTTAGGTATGAATATGAATGATGATGCATCTGTGTTCTATGCTGATTTTCCTCCTTTACCTGATTTTCCATGCATGTCATCTTCATCTTCATCTTCATCATCTTCAACACCATTGAAAACCATTGCATGTACTTCAACTACAACAACTACTACCTCTTCTTCTTCCTCAGCTTCTTCTTCATCTGCAGCTTCTTGGGCTGTTTTGAAATCAGATGTTGAAGTAGATCATCAAGGTTATAGTAACATGCATCAAAAACATGGTCATCCATTAGATTATCATCATGGTCATCCTCCAACAACTTTGTCATCAACTGCTTCTATGGAGATTTCTCAACAACAGCAACAAGATCTTGGTGTTTCTAACAATGATGTTGTTGGTGGTGGTGATTGCATGGATGATGTTAACATTATGGATACTTTTGGTTACATGGAGCTTTTAGAAGCTAATGAATTTTTTGACCCTGCTTCGATTTTTCAAAATGAAGATGAAAACCCTTTAGTGGATTTCACGCAAGAGCAACAGGTTCATGTGCAAGACGGATATCAACAACAACAACAACATCAACAAGTTCCGATGATAGTGCACGATGATAGGGAAAATAAACCGCAACAAGTGAATATCGAGGAAAATAACGACGATGTTTTTGTGTGCGACGGTGTAAATGGGGAAGAGAGTATTCAAGGAGATGAATTAGGTGCATGTGATGGTGTAAGTGATGAAATGAGTATGGTTTTCTTGGAGTGGCTTAAATCGAACAAAGATAGTGTCTCGGCGAATGATTTGAGGAATGTGAAGCTTAAGAAATCGACAATCGAAAGTGCTGCTAGGAGATTAGGTGGTGGAAAAGAAGGGATGAAACAATTGTTGAAGCTTATTCTTGAATGGGTTCAAACTAGTCATCTTCAAAACAAAAGGCTCAAAGAAAACACCAACAATAACACAATAATACCTTCAAATTTTGTTCCTCAACAACAACAATTTCAAGATCCATGTCAGAACCAAAACACTGCAAACACATTTGCACCGGAATCGAACGCTTGTTTCAACCAAACATCATGGCTAGATCAAACACCTCTCATTGTACCTCCACAACAATTTTCACAACCAATGGTTGGAGTTGGAGTTGGATTTGTTGCTGATCCTTACACAAATGGTTCTGTTTCAAATAACATTAACCCGTACCAACCTGCTGCTACTAATGAATATCACATGTTGGAATCAAATCATTCATGGGGTGCTTCTCAATTCAATGTTGCACCAAACTACAATCAATCATTTGTCGAAAACAACAATAATGTGCTACAACCTCATGGTATGAATTTTGGAGGTTATGGAAATCAATATAATTCTTATCAGTTGTTTCCTGGTCCTGGTGATAGGTTGATGAGGTTAGGTCCTTCTGCTACAAAAGAAGCTCGAAAGAAGAGGATGGCTCGGCAACGGCGGTTTATGTCTCATCATAGGCATCATAATAACAACCATCATCAGAATATTCAAGGTTCTGATCCACTTGCGAGATTAGGTAGTGGTGATAATTGCACCAATGCTGCTGGTGGTGGTTCTCATGCAAATCCAGCGAACTGGATGTATTGGCAGACTATGACCGGTGGGACAGCAGCTTCCTTGGCGCCTGTTGTTCCGGCTGAACCGACGCAGCCTCCAGTGGACCGTGATCGCCCCACCATGCAGACACAGAGTTCTCACCAGGGTCGAAATGCATCCGATAGGAGACAGGTTTGTGGACTTCAACTTTATCAAATTATTGTAAGGTTATATGACTTGGTTATTTGTATGATCTATGATGTGTCGTTATTAGAAATGCACGTATATGTAAAAACATTTGTTATTGAACTTGATTTTTGTATAAGTTTTAAATTATGCTCAACAACCGCAATTGTGGCTGCAATATAATCGTTTTAGAGGTCTCTGCGATGGCATAGCAACCACAGTTATGGTCGTATTTATCCATTTGTCTGCAGATACCGCGATATAATGGTTTGCAACATAATTGTAACTTCAACTTCTAACCATTATCCGATCAATCAATTATAATTGTCAGATTATTAAAAACATGTGACTTTAAACACAACTATCTTGCTTTATGAATAATGTGTTGATGTATTTGATTGATAGGGTTGGAAGCCTGAAAAGAACTTGAGGTTCCTTCTGCAAAAGGTTTTAAAGCAAAGCGATGTGGGAAGTCTGGGGAGAATTGTTTTGCCAAAAGTAATTATTGATTTTCTATTTTTCCATTATTAATTACATTTTATAAGAAAACAAATTATTGATTCATAATTTTATTGCAAAAACATCAGAAAGAGGCAGAAACACATTTGCCAGAATTGGAAGCAAGAGATGGAATTTCGATTACAATGGAAGACATTGGAACTTCTCGAGTTTGGAATATGCGTTATAGGTAAGCAAATTTTCATGGACAGATTTGACTTCATTTTGTTTTTGATGTTTATGAATTATGATGATGATACATTGAGACTAAAATTTTCTCTTTTCGATTATTTCTTCTTGGAGCATCAGATATTGGCCAAACAACAAAAGCAGGATGTACTTGCTAGAGAACACTGGTGAGTCATTCTTCTTATTCATTGGTCTTTGGTGCTTTGTTTGTTTTTGTTTATTTTTCATAATGTATTCATTTTCATTTTGTAGGTGATTTTGTGAAAGCCAATGGACTCCAAGAAGGAGATTTCATAGTCATATATTCTGATGTGAAGTGTGGCAAATTTGTAAGAGCCTTCTCTTATAATTTTTATTTTTTCACTTAATTTTTAGGGATTTGGATTTCCTAGTTCCCCGCACAATTGAATTGAGATCGAACCGAAGTTTTAAAAACCAGACCAAACCAAGCCCGATCAACTAATTGAATTGTGAATCCTCCGATTAAACCGTGGTTGGTTCAAACCGATTTTCATATTTTACATTCTTTTTAATATTTTCACTTTTTTTATTTAACATTCGCCGTCTTGTTCAACCATGATTGAATCGATTCAACCAATTAGCCGTGGCTCAAGGTCTCACCAAAACTCGAGTCGTTTGTTCTCAATCCAACCATGAGATATATATTTCTTATAAAATAAAAAAGTTGAGAATTAATTGGTGGGAATATAATTTGTGATACAGATGATAAGGGGAGTTAAAGTGAGGCAACAAGGAACAAAACCAGAGGCAAAAAAAGCTGGAAAATCACAGAAAAACCAGCATGGGAATAATGCAGCAAATTCAGCTGGAACTGCAGTGGATAATAATGGCACGCCATCTTCACCAAAGCGAAAAAAATGAAAAAGAAATCAATTAATTAATATATATGTAAGATATAGTAAGATGCATAATAATATATATTTAAATATAGTAGAGTAGAGTCAATAAAAGAGACTTTGAGCTGAACATGCTTATAAGAATCTGTAGTATTATTTGTTTGGAATTCAATTGCAAATTGTTGTGTGAAAATGATGTATGTGGATATGTGTATTTAAACTTTGTAAGGGTTGTACTTGAGCTGTCTCCATTTGTAACATTGATTTTGAAGTTCATAGAAAATCATGGTGCAGATGAAACAATAAAGAATATTTTCGTGTATTGATGTTGACATTTTTTTTATAAAATCGTTAACAAATTGCATATTTTATTAATTTGTCAAGAAAAAAATATTATAATTATTTTTGAGTTTGAGTAATTCTGTAGGCTATTGTAAGAGTTTTATATTATGTTAGCATTTAGATGGACATTGCGTGCCTCTGTCTGGTCTTCTTATTGGGTCAATGTGTATAAATTATAATAATTTTATGAAAAACTATTTGAAATAGGTTATTATTTTAGACGAGGTTTTCGGAAAACGTCATATCTAAAAAAAAATTATAACAAAATTGATAAAATATTCTTCTTAAAAAAAATTGATGAAATATTTAGAGCATTTGGATAGACAATGAATGTTGACTTATGAGGCTTTCCAAAGATATTACAAATAGGAGAAATTCTATTCCAACTTCCAAGTCTCTAGCCATGTTACAAGGACGAAAATATCCAGAAAGACCAATAAAAAGGCAAACATGAAAATATCCAGAAAGACCAATAAAAAGGCAAAAATGCATTGTTGGGTGCTACTGACGCGCCTGAGTGTGCAATTTTTGCACTAGCGCATGGGGCACACCTTCCCATGCGCGAGGGGCGTCTGCCTCTGGGTGAAAAACAACTTTTTTTTAATGTTTTTCACATGCGAGTTTGAAGTGAAATCCCAATTTTTCAATCCAAACCCGCATGGAAATAAACCTATGAATATAACTCATCTCATTCACAAATTCTCATTTATAACGTAGCAGTTTAAGAGGAATACAAGTGCAATAGGAGTTCAAGGAAGGAGTCTCTTTCCTCACCTTAGTCTCTATGGTATGTTTTATTCTTTTGTAATTTTGTTTTTAGTTACCATGAGTAACTAAACCTAATTGGGTAGAATAAGATGAAGCACTATTTAATAGTTGAAATTACACATAAATTGTCATTTGTCAATATAATAATATTAATTTGATAGAAAAAGCATAAAATTAAAGCACCAGTTGAATAAATTGTGTGGTGAATTTGAATAAAATCGCACCAATGCTATGATGTGTAGCGAGAATTGTAGCAAACCAATAGCCAAAGTGAATGAACATCACAATATTTGTTTACTAAAGTTTGATTCAAATTGACCTACATATGTAAAAAAGAGCCGTTATTCCATTCTTTATCAATGAGTTTTTTTACAAATAGATACATAAATTTAAGAGAATTTAGCCTTCAACAATAAACTTTAATTTCATTAAACAAAAACTCAGTATCCGGCTTAAGGACCGACTAATCTGAAAGGTCTGATCTCATCGTTCCGTTGCGATGACAACATTTAAAGCCAGAGCAAAACTTCGTATGGACTAACCCACCAACATGAGACCTTGAGAGATGCATACTCCAAGGTTCCAAACAAACACCATTAGGCTAATCCTTGTGGGGTTTATTTATACCATTTTCTAGTCTCTTCCCTTGAACAAATGACTCTATGATTTCATTCATCAAGGTGTTCATAATGCTTCCCAACCCTAGACTATAATCCAAAAGTACTCAATTCTCAGATTTTGATCTTCTTAAAGTTCTCTCTTTTGATAAACTCTAGTTTGACTCACTTTCACCTCTCTTTAAGACGGAAGAAACACCTCATATATAAGCATTTCTCAACCCTTCGAACTTGGCGAACAAGAATGTTGAAACGCTCTAAATAAATGTCTCGCATACGCTAAAGAGTGATTTGATGAACACATCATGCAGATTGTCTTCCGAAGAAACTTCCTCAACCACAATATAGTCCACATTTTCAGCATAGTTTGTATCTAGATATCGCTCCACGCGTCTTCCTTGTAATTTGTTCTAGTGTATTTCAAGCCGTTTTTTTATTCCAACGTTATAATTTGAAGATTCTTTGGTTTTGGACCTTCATGACTTTTGGTGTACACAATAGATAATATGGCAGGAAAAATTCACTCAAATTACAAGGGGGAAAAGTACCTTAAATTTTAAAATTTGATGTCATGAAGGTTTAAAACTACATAATCTTCAAATTACAAGGTAGAAATCTCAATTTTCTTTTTCAAGGGGAAAAACCAAAATTCGCTCAATGGCATAGGAGTAAACACCAATTAACCCAAAAATAATTAAGTGAAGAAAAAAATTGAGAAAAAATTGTTACTCTGAAACAAAATATTTTTTAATATGAGGTCAAAATAATGTTTTATATAGCGTCAAATATTATTTCTATGTTGTGAATTGTTCCTCTTATTGTTGATTGTTCTTATTTGAATGAGATTTAACTAATTTTTAATTGAAAATTTAAATGAAAATGATAAAATGAATGGGTAAAATTGAAAAAAAAAATTCAGCCTAAAAGAGTGTATTACCTTTATAAATTGATATGAAGTAAAAGTAATAAAATCGTTTAAATGAAAGGGTAAAATTAAAAAGCAAAAGTTTAATCTAAAAGGATGTATTTTATTATTCCACTTAATATTTGTTTTTTTGTCCACTTAATATTTGTTGTTTGCTTCCAATAAAAAAAAATCATATGTTGAAGGTTGCATGTAGCAAACAAGAAATAATAATGATAAACAGATAGAAAAGTCAAACTTTTTAATAGAAAAAATAAGGATATAAAAAAGGTATATAACGTGTACGTGACGTAAAGAAGAGTATTGTTGGATTGTTGATATCCAAAAGGTAATGAAGGAGCCGTATATGTAAGTACAATCCTTAGTCATACATGTACTATTTGACTTTGTATAACAAACAAACAAGGGAATGGAAGGGAAGATCATCAATTACATATTTTCTGCTAATTAATGAAGATCGACTTTGCTTATAGTTATTTCTTTCAGCATGTTGAAATAAGATAAACTGTTACTTTTGTTACTCTAAATACTAGCAAAGTGTCATTGTTCAAATCTAACTAAACATTTCTCTGAAAAAATCAGTTTTGCTAATTGCAGGAATAGTATACAGAAAGAAGAAGAGAAGTGACCATATATACTTTATTCATTAGCTTTCCAACGCCTATTCCATAACAGAAAAATCGCAAATTTGCGTTGTTTCAGTTGAATATTTATCTGTAACATCCACTCCATAACCTTCTAATGTTTGGCATTGCTGCAATTTGCTGTAGCATGGAAGTGCCTCGTATATTCCTTTTAGTATAATGAATCTGTAATAGTTCTATTCTATACAATAGTGGTTTTGCCTAAATGTGTATTTCAAGTACTAGTTATCATATATATTTGTACATTTTTCTCTACATTCTATCTATGATCTAAATGAACTAAAAAACAAGCTGCATAAGCACAATAAGCATCATGTCATGTGTTTTTCGATGTATTTTTCAATATAAATTCGGAAATGTTGCCCTTGATATCATGACTGTCTGAAATTCTTCTGACATCCATGTATAAGCTCAACTTGATCAAGAAGTAGATGCAAATAAGCCTTTTTGTTTTACAATGCAACAACAGGATCGATGTCTTAAAAGACAAAGAAGACTACAAATAAATCAAAATATTGTTTGCCTCCGTTTTCTGCATTCTCTAAATTTTAGCTATGTGTATCATACTCATACATATCATACAAGGGTGGATCCTGGATAGATAAAATTCAATCTCCGGTAGCACGAGTCATGTTTCAGCGACAGCCTTGTTTAAATGGGCTCAGTGATTTCTGTTATCTAAATTCTTATCCAATAATCACATTCATCTCTGCATTTGTTTCTTTCTTTCACAGTAGATACTTCATTTACAATCGTTAATTTCAAATAACTGAATCTTCTATTACATGGTCTAGAGATTCTAAATTGAACATATAGCAAATAGATACTTTGATTTTGAGATTTATATTTAAGGGAAAATACAGAGAAACACTGTAATAATGTTAATAAATTTCTCATTGAGATGAACTTTTTACAACCAAGTATGATAATAATAAACTCTCCCTCACTCAAAGACACCGATCCTGAACTTTGGCTTCGCCTCAATGTCGTCGTGTTACAATGGATATACGGCACGATTTCTAATGACCTTCTCAATACCATCATTGAACATGATTCAAGGGCGGAACTTGCTTGGAATAGGTTGTTTGACATCTTCTATGACAACAAAAATTCTAGGGCTCTTTACCTTGAACAAGAGTTTTCACGCACTCATATGGAACAATTCTATGATGCATCCTCCTACCGTCAGCATCTCAAATCCCTCTCCGACCAACTCTCTAATGTTGGGGCTCCTGTTTCAAATGAACGTTTGGTTCTCCAACTCATCTCAGGACTGACTGATGCCTACGCTACTGTTGGCTCACAAATTCGTCATAGCGACACTCTCCCACCATTTTACAAAGCACACGCTCCATGATCATCTTAGAAGAAACTTCCAGAGCGAAAAAGGCAGCCATCACACCTGACAATGTTGGCCTTATCGCCTCACATACTCATGCCCCAACTGCCACCTCTTTCAACCGTACTAACCGTGGCGGAGGTAACAACAATCGTGGGAGAGGAGGCAGTGGTCGCGGCCACCATGGACTTTACCATTGTACCTACATCCACAACAACAATGGGCTTATCCACCATATGATAACCAAAATCAACAATGGAATTTTCCACCGTGGTCAAAAGCCACGGTGGAAGCGGGAAACTCGAATAAGCAACCTGGTATTCTTGGTCAAGAGGAATGCTAGCAAAACACATTCTAACACACACTTTTCAACACACTCTCTTTGATTGGTTAAAAGTCACATGGGTCCCACCAAATCATGTGGGTCCCATATAAATTTGGTGGGTCCCATATGAATTTTAACCAATCAAAAGAGAGTGTGTTGAAAAGTGTGTGTTAGAACCACCAGGGATCCTCTTCGTATGCTCCAGCGGACATTGAAGCTGCTATGCATACCTTCTCTATTTCTCCTCCAGATGATCAATGGTATATGGACACCGAGGCTACATCAACTTAGTTTTTCACTGTGTGTCTCTATCTCAAGCTACTTTCTTGAACTGTGGTGACTATTATATTGTTTTGTGTCTCTCATGTCAGTCTCTTAGAGAAATATTTCTTTCTCTCTCACACTTATATTGTTTTGGGCTTCCTTAAGACTTTGTAATATATATATTTTGTTTGGCTCTTTATATTCCTTAATTTTTTTTTATATGTTTTTATTTTTGAAAAATGTACATGTATACATATAGAGCGTGAAAGAAAATGAGATGAAGAGGAAATCACATAGAGGAAAACGAGTAGCCGAATTATATATTTGGAAGAGAATGATAGCATTGAAATGAAAGAAAAACACGTCAAAGTTTGTTTCCCAATAGCTATATCATATGTCAAAACAGATAAATATGTTAAAGGTTGTTTCTCATTAGTTACTTCGTATCCAATACTCATTAAAATATTCCAAGTGAACTTCATCATTGATTATTGCCTTGCCTTTTTCTTTATTTGTGGTTTTCAGATTGTTGATTTTTTCTTTCTTTCTTTCTAATGCTAATGCTAACTTTCTTTTCCAAACTATTCGGCTACTCGTTCTCATGTTTGTGATTTCCTCTTCATATTTAAATAAATCTAACTCTTTTCCTTATGGTCTCTATATATATACATAATACATTTTCAAAAAAAAAACAGAAAAAATTGAAAAAATAGTATGAAACCAAACAAAATATTCAATAAAAGGCTTAAAGAACTCCGACCACAAACCTCACTAAAATAAAAAAATATTACTCCTTCAAAATACATTTCAAAATAACACAAGGTGACTTACTTGATTTGTGGGAGGAACACACATGTTTGAGTGAAAAAGAGGTGGCAAATTCAGCTATCTACTAACAATATAAGAGTTGAACCACATTATTGTTGTCACAAAATAACCAACAATTGTATATTAAAAATATAAGAAACATATGTATTGAGAATGTTTTGGAAAAGTAAATGAACTAAATCAAATGACAAATGAAGAGTTCTTCAACCTACCTAAAAAAGCTCAATGTATGTGATATATATATATATATATATATATATATATATATATATACACACACACACGACTCTTTATACTTCTATTTAGACGATAATAGGACAAATATGACGAATATATATAACCAACATCAAAATAAACTTAATTAAAATATGGTGTATATAGATATCTGAAATCATACTAAAGGATGATGATGATAAAGGCATGTCTGATCTCTTTTTAATCAGCTCAACAACTTGTATCTCCTTGAGCCTACATCATTGAGATTTGAGGATATATATAAATCCCCTTACAAGACACTCTCATACAATAAAAGGAAAACACGTCAAAACTCGTGTCCTATTGGATACCTCACGACCAAATGAGAAAACACGTCAAGCTTATTTTTCATTGGTTATCTCGTATTTCAAATTTAGAAAATATGTCAAAGATTGTTCCCGATTGGTTATCTCATATCCAAATGTACGAAATATATATATATCAATTATTATCATCTCTGAATAATTGAATGTCATTTTAGAAAATTATAGAAAACAAATTAACTGCATATTTTTATTTTTATAAGACACAATTCATTATTGTTTTTCCTCTAATTTTACCCCCAATTGTGTACGTTTATGTATGCACAAGTGTGGTTTACCTCATGAGTAGGATGTGTGTTTCCTTTGTCGGTGAGTGGATCTTCCGTGACTGGTCGTGCTCTCTTTCTCCAAAGAGGAGAGATATGCCTATAAATCACACTCTAACGTCCAAGTTAGATTGGCTGCTAGTAGGTATCAAAGTGGTTATCCAATGAGTATAAGTGAGATACCATGATCATACCATGGAGAGAGACACCCTCCTTAGAGTAGTGAATTTGGTTATAATCTCTTTGTTGCTTGTTATCTTCTCTTATTAGCTTTTATTTAGTTTGTTATAAGTTAATTCGGATATCGGGGTGCCATCCCCCCTAATAGGCGGGGATTCCTATCTGGTTTAAGTTAGTCCGCTGTAAGTAGGAATGACTAGTGAATATATGAGGATATGTTAATGTAATTAATGGTGAGATAGGTAGACACGCCTATCAAGTTTAGATGAGGTCCTAGCACATAGGAACGACCGCGTAGCTATAAAGAAGTTGATTACGCTTTGAGGCAATGGAACGTGTAGGAGCTCAATGTTCAAGAGTCATATACATCGGTTGAGAGATGCCCTGAATAAGTGTTTATAAGTGGGGGCAATCCTCACCTCACAAACCAATTTTGTGGGCTTGTTGATGGACGAAATTGTCAAGTGCACCAAATCGTAACAAGTAATAAAGTAGTAAGTTGTAATTCTCCATAGGGATTGTCGTTCAGCTTAGTAATTAATAAAACTTATTTCAAAAAGTAAATAAAAATGAATAGAATTGCAGAGTTGAATTGCCCTGTCCAATGCAAGATTAGGTTTTTGTGATTCAGATGATTAACGACGATTAGGGTTTCCTTGAATCCCCCCTTCGTCTTTATTGAAATCATCTTTTAAGAAACCAAACAACTTATGCGGTGCATCATTGAATTAATGAATCCCAACGGTAAAACTCACACTAGTTTCTTTAAATAACCTGTGTAGGACCAACCGGAGTCGTGTACTAAGTTTTTCTAAAGAAATGAGTAATGATGGAAAGAACTCAAACCTTAACTTCCTAACCTCTATAAGAAGTAGTAATTAGAAAAGCCAATGGATTGATAAATTTGTGGGTTTTCAATTCCTACTATAATCCTACAAATCGATCCTCAAGGTTACACTCGTAGTTAACCAATTGACAAAACATTAACGAACGAGCATAATCTAATTTAAATCTTAGCACAATCAAAGCATAAATTGAATGAAAACTTTATTAATAAATTCCAACAAATAAGAAGGGGTTCATCGTGGATCCTTATTCAAGAGGTTTAAATGCTCATGGCAACATACATCATATGAAAACAATATAAAAACATATCCTAGAGAGAACAAGAGAAGGAGAAATCCTGCCTAGGAACTCTGATGCTTGACCCTTGGCTTCACCGTCAAAAGTTTTTAAATGAATAAAATAGTAAGCAAGGGTCTCTATTTATAGTATGAGGTTACTTAGGGATTAAGAGAAGAAAATTGGGCTTTATCCACCCGCTTCAGGGCGCATAGCACAGGGCGCAGGGGCACCTAGGGCAGCAAGGAATGATGTCCCATAGGCAAATGGTACAAGCGCAAGGGCGCCTAACGTAGCCCCTCATGTGTGATTTCTTGTGTTTTCGTCCTGTTTTCGATCGTTCTTCCGTATGAAAACTCATAGGAACTTGAAATGAATTTCTTCACTTTGTATTGTCTTCAATAACCTTCTAAGAACCCTTTATCTTTAATTCTTCATCCTTGATCCCTCACGTGATGTCATTATTTGTTAATTTACATGATTCCTCACTACAAAACACTTAAAACACCTATGGAATTGCATGATCTAGGATAAAACAAAATTACAACGACTCGAGTGAAAGCAATACAATATGTTCTTCAAACCATTGACAACTCGTCTAAATCTCATCTTATTTGTCTTCAAATGCAGAGAAAAAGTACTAAAAATATAGCCAAAATGTCATATGATGCTTTGTCATCAGAACCCCAAACTTAAATTGTTACTTGTCCTCAACAAACACGATAGCAAGAAGTTAGAATTCACATGAATTTAAAAGAATAAAACATAACTTTCCGAAGGCTTTGCTCAGATTGTCATTCCTCCCACTATCAAACTTGACTAGCTTACTGATGACAGGTCATTTTACATTATTCTTAGCATGTTTTTAAGTTATTTTTAGTAGGATTTAGCAGCAAAAAGGAGAAGTATTAGAATGATTGCCTATGATTTCGGGACTTTTGTAATGTTTTCTATATTTAAGTCTGTAATTCTAAATTTCCCGAAACATAGCAATTTTAGGGGGTTTTTGAAGAAATTCACGAAGAAATCATGCAAATCGGCAAATCAAGAACATCCGAAGAATTATGAAGATTCAAGGAAACAAAGAATGAAGATTTAAGAGGCTTCAGAAGACTTACAAATGGGAGGAATTCTGTTCCCAAGTCCTGAGGCAAGTTATTTGAAGACGAAGACTTAAAATGACAGAAATTTGGAGAATTTGGGCACAGGAAAGAGGTGTCATGCGCCTAGCACATGGAGTAGACATCCATGCTCCTAGGGTATTGTTCATGCGCCTAGGTCATGTCTTTTGCCATACTCTCATGCGCTAGGCATGCTGACAATGTGCCTCGAGCGCTTGAAACTCGGGGCACAATTTTCTTTTCCTGTTATTATTTGGGGTAAAGTCCACACTTTTAGCCCAAACCTAGGTAGAAACTCTCACTATAAATACAAGTCTTCATCATTCAGAATTTCTCGTTCAGAACCGTGGCAGTTCATGAGGAAGGCGACTTTGGAACTTTGAGAGAGTTTCTATCTTCTCCTTGATTTTCTAGGATATGTTTTATCTTTAGTACTTTGTTTTTAGTTACCATGTGTAACTAAATCTTTTTAGGTTAGAGTTCTAAGATGAACCTCTGTATATTTTTGTTGGATATTTATTTTATTTAATTTTTCGTTTATTTATATTTATTTATGCTTTTGTCCACTATAGAGTTTTATTAGGAAGTAGTTTTATTTCTATGAGAAGTGCAACCCTAGATTAGGTAATTAGGTTGTGACATGACTTAATACTGCTATCACTAACTGAATGCTTATATCTTGAAATTTATATCCTTTTACTGATAACTATCTGTCTAGGAAGTATGTGATTATTAACTAGCCAAAGATGCCATAAGAATTGTTGACCCTAGATGTAGGTACCTAGTGGTTAGAACCCATTGGGTCGTGTGGTGCATTACCGAAGCTAGGAATTAATTGGTTAGGAATTAGGGAAACAAGCACCTAACTGTTCGACTTAAAGCTATAACCTAGTAAGACCATTCTCTTGAAATCCGTAGTAAGATAGAAGAAGATTAGGGCTGTCCGTTTGTAGAACTACTAAGTAAGCGTAGAGAGAGTGTGCTCTGAGTGTCCTAAGATTCATAGATGGGTAGACCTAAGGGAACTTTGACCTTCATTGCCTTGAGAAACACTGGAAAGCCAATATAAAATTTATGTTTCAATTACCTTTGAATTAGCAAGACCCCGCACGTAAGGATCACCGTGCGATCAACATGTGTAGTTAGCCATCAGAGGAAAAGACCTAATTAGGTACCCAGTGGCTAAAACCCATTGGGTCAGGTGGTGCCCTACCTATTTAGGAAACTCCCAACGACCTTATCACTTTTATAGACACCAAAAGATAAACAAACGCGACATTTAGATTATGTATTATCCAACAATGAATATACAGAGGGGATTCGAAGAATCCTAACAGCTGCTTACTTTTCTGCAACCAAAACAGGTAAATTTGCTCTGTTGCAAACGGATAAAAATTGCAACTCACTTTTATATCGTCAAACTTACAAAAATAAGTAACAAGAATTGTTCAGATGAAAGGGCAATCCCTGTGTATACGATGCTCTACTTATCACTTTATTACTTGATGAAAACGACTGGTACACTTGCCATTTTGCAATTACGTTAATCCGTTAGTACACCACTTACCACCCTCATGCAAGAGGATCAAACTTAGAGAGGATACTCTTACTTTCAACCCCATACAATTCCAAGATACACGTATGTGTCTCCTAAATCCAGTGGGGCTGGTCAAGACATTTGTCATATTCCAGTTGTCATGTGATTGTACCTTGCTATGAGATTGAAGCAATTCTAAATAGACATTCAAGGTATATATCATCACACACACATACAGAGGACTTTTCAAGGTTATAACGTGAGGTTAAGTTAGGATATATTTTGGAAAGTATGCTAAGAAGCACTTTGGAGTTAGTTCCTAAAGATTCCCTATTTGAAATATTTTGCAGATCTTTTGTTATCCAAACCTGTAACTTCATTCACAAACTGTGTCACACCAATTGTTATGAGGTACTAGCTTTCATTTATGTAGGCAGTTCAAAGAATTTGGGCACTAGTAGAACATTATCTTTTCTTTAAGTGACTAAACTTTTGTTTGTACCTCACCCCAAACTTAAAATGTTAATTTCAAAGAGCAATCCCAAACTTAATTTCAAACCATGATAAGTATTTTACTAACCTATCTAATTCCAAAATGGAAATCAAACATATAAAGTTGTTCAGCTGAAAATCTTCATCCTACGTCATTCTACCAGCTTTTACTTCCAAGTTTTGTTTACTACAGCCTATTTGATTTAAATAGTATATGGATCAAACCCCTTATGAAGTTAAGATATATCTTGGCACTTGAGGTAACTGCTGCACTCTTGCATATATAATGGGATCATAAAGGGTTATATATCCTCCTTGATATAGTTTGCAAGAAAAGAAAAAGTAATGAAGAAAGATTACTTCAAATCTCACAATTATTAAAACTAAAATATCCTTATACACAATCAAACCATAATTATGAAGCTGAAGCAATTAAAATCAAAAGAAACCAAATCACTCATGCTAAGAAATTCAAGTTCCCTAGTCACATTGCTGTTATTAACTATTTCAAAGTTACTTTAGTGTTGTAGAACTATTAGGAGAGTAATGCAATTTCAAATTTGTGTTGCTGCTGCTGCTTGATGTTGGACATGAATGTTTCATCCCTTCGACTTGTTCTTCGTTGGAACGATTAGTTTCATGGCTATCATTTGTAGAAGATCCATCGAAAACTTTCACACATTCATCTCTCTCCTGTTTAATCTCTTTCATCATTGCAACCACATCTTTCATTGTTGGTCTATCATCTGGACTTGGAGTTACACATAACAAAGCAACACCTAAAGTCTGCAACATTTCTTCGATTTCAGATTCTGGCCTTGCTCTTAAGCTTTCATCTAGCACTTCAATTCCACCTCTTTTTTGTCTAACCCAATCAACAATGTGAAGTCCATCAGGTATTGTTGGATCAATTGGTTGTTTACCTGTTAGTACTTCTAATACAACAATACCATAGCTGTATACGTCACTTTTCTCGGTTATCTTCATCATGTATCCATACTCTTCAAATTTCAACATGTGGAAAAAACAAGTAACAGTTAGTTAAAAGAACATTTAGAAAAATATCAACTAAAATACAAAAACATGGATGTGAAACCTTTATTTAGTTTTGTACTTGATTATGGGGATAGATTCTCCCCTCGCCTAAGCTTTGATTGGATAAACAACTTATGTAAACGCTAGAATTTTAGCATAAGCGTTTATCAGGTGATTGTTTATGAAAATGACCGAAATTGCAGTTGCATCAGCCACATTTGGATATATAAATAAAATTTAATGGTAGAATTTGATGTTTTTTGAAGAGTAGTACTAACCAGGAGCTATGTAACCATAAGAACCAGCTAGTGTACTTGAAGATCGTGCAAAATCTCCATTGTCAACAAGTTTTGCAAGTCCAAAATCAGCTATGTATGGTTCAAATTCAAGACCTATGAGGATGTTGTTGGCCTTAATATCTCTATGAACGATAGGAGGAGCACAATCATGGTGTAAATAAGCCACACCTTGAGCTGCTCCTAGTATTATCTTGAATCTAATGTTCCACTCCAAGCAATTACCACTTCCTTCATGAAGTAAACTTCCAAGACTCCCATTTGGCATGTAATCATACATAAGAAGCCTTGTGTTTCTGTTCCAGCAGCATCCTAAGAACCTAACAATGTTCTTGTGGCGAATTGAACCGAGAGTTTTTACCTCGGCTGAAAAGGAATCGCGAACTCCTCCATTAACTGCTAACTTGTCACTTTGACTATGATCATATCTTGCAGTAGTGGCAGTGGCTGCCGTTGTTGTTGGCCACAGCCTTTTGACAGCAATGACATCGCCGTTTTCCATTTCTGCACGATAAACGATCCCCGAACACCCTTTTCCAATTACATTGGATTCCACCAAACATTTTAGGATTTGCTCCACACAAAAGTTTACCTTTTGGAATGGTGTGAACTGCCAAGGCCATGAATCGCCTCCTCCTCCTCCCATCTCAGAATCATTGTCGTCTCGAACGAGTTTCCTCGCTCGAAAGACCGTAACAACTCCAAAGATTGCCATTACAACAGTCAAAGAACTCAGCAATCCAATGGCCACTTTAATTATCTCTGACCTCTTAGAATTAGAGCCATTTAACATCCTTGTCATTGCAGCATTTCCAATGAAACATGAATCATGACCATTAGGACACAAACCTTGATTTCCAACTAAATCTGTTGCTGCTAGTTGATGAAACAACTTGCTATCAGGTAAATAACCAGTGAATTTGTTGTATGAAATGTTCAAAGAAACAAGATTTTCAAGGCCTGAAAATACCATCAAGTCACCTTCAAGATTGTTATGTGAAAGGTCAAGAACAGACAACTTGTTAAGAGCCGAAATCTCTTCTGGGATTACCCCAGATAATGCATTATGACTCAAATTTAAAGCAATATCAAGTGCTTCAATTTGAAACAATTCTCGAGGTATGCTTCCCGATAACATGTTGCTGCTAAGGTCAAGAAGTTGAATACCTGAGCATTTCCCAAGTGATGAAGGAATTGATCCAGAGAAAGAGTTCTTGCTCAAAATAACCCTAAGAAGTGAAGTTAATTGACCAATACTCATAGGAACCTCACCAGAAAAATTATTCATTGAAACATCCAAAACCTCTAGCATTGTAAGAGAAGACAAGAAACTATGCAAATCTCCAGAAAGAGAGTTGTTACTTAGATTCAGCATTTGAAGTTCTTTACAGTTTCCAATCTCTAACGGCACCGAACCACTAAGATGATTTTCAGAAAGATCAAGGAAATTAAGGTTGTTAAGAAACCCTATTTCTCTTGGTATCTTACCACTGATTCTGTTATCTAAAAGCCGGAGTCGAATCAGAGAACTACAGTTACCAATCTCATGAGGAATAGAGCCAGAGATATCATTAGAAATCAATAAAAGCTTAGTTAAATTTTGAAGCTTAAAAAGACCTGAAGGTAAACTATCACTGAGTGAATTATAAGACAAATCCAAAGCCTCAAGGCTTAAACAGTCTCCTAACTCTGATGGAATTCTACCTTCAAGTTTGTTCTGCCAAGCGAAAAAAACTGTTAGCTTCGTCAACTTTCCAATCTCAACTGGAATCAAACCTGATATCTCATTTGTATCTAACTGCAACTGTATCAAATTTGTAAGATTCGAAATTGAAGCCGGTATCGAACCAGAAATATTATTGTTACTCAACATAAGCTCTTCAAGATTCGATAATTTTCCTAAACTTTTCGGTATTCCACCAGAGAAATAATTCAAAGAAAAATCAAGAATCTTCAAACTACTACAGTTTCCAATTTCCTCAGGTATGCTACCAACAAAACTATTTTGCCATAGCAAAATCTTTTCAAGCTTCATAAGCTTACCTATCTCAAAAGGAATCTCACCAGAAAGATCATTCTCATACAAAAACAAGTTCACAAGCTCAGAACAGTTACCAATTTCATGAGGAATTTCACCAGAAACTAAAGTACTATAAATAGATATTGTTTGAAGCATGGTTAATTTACCTAATGAATTAGGTAATGAACCTGAGATTTTAGTGTCAGCAAGTCCTAAAACAGTCAAATTCTTGCATTCACCTAACTCTTCTGGAATCTTCCCTACAATATCTTTGTTCCCACCAGCTCTTATAACTTCAAGATTTGAAAGTTTCCCTAGTTCAATAGGAAGGTTTCCACTAAGGTTATTATCAAAAATGTCAAGGTTTTTGAGATTAACACAATCACCAAGTTCAATTGGAATTGAACCAGTTAATTGGTTAGAGTTTAAAATCAAGCTTTGGAGATTTTTGAGGTTTCCTATAGTTGAAGGAATTTCACCAACAAGACTATTTGAGCTAAGATCAATGGTAATAAGGTTAAGACAGTTACCAATTTCAGAGGGAACAGTTCCAGTGAGGTTGGCACCTGAAATGACTAGCTTTTGAAGGTTGGAAAGTGAAGAGATATTTGAAAGAAAAGGAAGGGCTAGTTGGACATTTTGGATGTTGATTTCAGTTACAAAGTTTTGTGATGAGCATGTTATGAATGACCATTTGCATGGATTTGAGTCCAAAGGGTTCCAGTTTGAAAAAGTGGAAGGGAGTTTTGTGGAAGTGTGTGTCCATGAAAGTAAGATAGTGACTTCATTGGTGGAAGCAAAGGAAAATGGGAGGAGGAGTGTGAAGAGGAGGAGGAGAAGATGGTGATTGTGGTGGTTTGTGATGAAAGGTTGAGAAGACATTTGGTTGTGGATGCTCAAGACTTAGCAATTTTGCATTGACATTAGCAATTTTGCATGAAAAACTCAACCATGTCTATAGGTATATATCAACTCTTGGTTTGTCATTGTTTGTGTCTCTATCTCAAGCTACTTTCTTGAACTGAGGTGACTATTATATTGCTTGTGTCTCTCATGTCAGTCTCTTTCATACTCATGTTTGAAATATTTCTTTCTCTCTCACACTATTCATCTCTTTAGAATTAAATTAAAGTATCTGTTACATTTTTCTATCATTACATGCATGCTGAGATTCATGGGTGGGTGAGGAGGGATGAGAATAGGTTAGGTTGGTCTACGTGGACTTATGATTTAGTTTACGATGGGCTAGGTTAGACTTTTTTCTTAAATGGAGAAGGTCGCAGACCATAAAAAAAAATCTTTTAGAAAAATGATATTATTTATTACTAATATTATTATATTATACTTTTTATTTTGAATTAAATTATAAATTTGTTAATCTTTTCATAGTAATTTAAGATTGTTAGTATACATTAATTTTCCGCATATTTAAATGTATTATTATAAACTAGAATTGAAATATGATATCAAATTCTCCAAAAAGTCATGTTAAATATCACATTACTTATTTAAAGGTGTATACTCATTGATATATTAGTTCGCTAGTCTATTTAAACTTAGATCGCATTACTTATTTAAAGATATTCAATTGGAGTAGGCTTTAAAAAAGGCTAACGGACCATATGAAGCTTTCAAAAGACCAAGCTCTAACCTATAAAATAAGCTTATGAGAGGCCGCATATGCTAGACTTAGGCCTTAAAATATTTGACATATGCAAGACATAGGTCTTGTAAAGTCTAGCTTGTCCTAGCCTATTTCCACCCCTACCGGTGAGGGTAACAAAAGCATAAGACATGGCATTGTGATTTTGTTGAAGTCGTAAGTTGTAGTTTTTGCAAAATTATGACGGATCAGTATAATTTTGTCAAAGTCACCACAAATTCAAACATGAATTGCACATAATTAGTGAGCCTGATGAAAGGAGGTGATGAAAGGAGGTTTGTTAAAAACGATTTCACGTTCTTAAGTAGGATTTTGAGTCAAATCACTCGTAAAATACATTGGTAAAATCATAGTTGAACCAAATTTTACCCGAGATAACACATAGTAAACTCTAAAATTGAGTAGAAGGAAAAAAATTAGCTCATTTTGAAAAAATTGACTTGTTTTTTCGATGGTTTTAACTTTTAACAACTCTATAAACCTATGGTGCCATTGTGATTTCATCTAACCCATTGTGATACTAAATAATCACTAATTAAATTAATTTAGGAGCAAAACAAATTTTAAGAATAGGACACATGACATGACATGAGATCATGGAGTACTTGCTTTGTTGAGAAGCAAGAAAAGAAGACAATACATTTTTCCTTTTAATAAGAGAGTGAAAACCAACACCACCACCTCCTCTACCTCGGGGTTCTGTTCTTTTGCCATAAACATATATATATTTTCTGCAACATTGAATCATGTATACCTTGTTTGACACTAAAACTAGCTCATAGCTCCCATGTGTTATTGCATTGTTTTCCTCAAAATAGTCACTAATATGGTCTGCACCCCCCATTTATATATTTATTTGTGATGATAATCGAGGTGCTTCTTTAATTTGAAAGAGTAGTTGGTTGCATTGCTTTCTGGCATTTTGCCCTTGTTTTCAAAGTTTTCATTCAAAGCAGATTCCCCTAGATATAGCTGCTTGAGGATTATTAGAATTGCTTTGTAAGCATCTGCGTCAACATAAAAAATTGTCACATGAAATCATATTTAATGGTTCAATTTACACCATTACAAAATAATAGATACCTAGGATAATTTGTCTTTCTAATCTAAATTTCAACACAAATTACCTACGTTAAGTGAATGCATATGTGGATTTTAGTCCTCGATCGACCAAGATGTTCCACAAATTAATCTACAAAGATATCGTTGTACGAATTCAGTGTTCTTAGTGTATAAAATATTGACATATTATTGATTTTTTTTTAGGCAACAAGTTAGTAATAATATTGACATATTCTTGATCAAAAATAAATAAATTGATGTTTATATATTCTTGACCATAAAAATGTACAAAAAAAATATATTTAGTCATTGAACATCTTAGGAACATATAATGACACAGAATAATGACAAATCAATTTTATGATGATGGATGTTATTTGAACATAAAAATATTGATAAAGTATTTGACACCGTATAAAAACACATATTTTTTTAATTATTGACTTTCATTTGAAAAGAGAGAAAAAAATACTATAAAATAAATTGTATCTAAAACGTATACGGTGTTGAACAACAATTTTGTCGCCTGTATAACATTTCTCTTTTATTATTTGCCCAACAAACTATTAGTTTGATACTTTTCTTGCATAAAAATATAAGAAAATGTTGATATGCATTTGTTGTTGATTCATGATTTACTATCTATTCAACTTTCTTTTTTAAAGAGCCTTTCAAAAGAAATTAAAAGCTTCACTACTAAAATTTTAGATATTTTTTGAAAGAATGATTTATTGTCCATGAATGCCATAAAAAAATAATTATTTATTGTAAATAAAAAATATAAAATCACACATTTTCAAAATCAATATTGGATATTTATTCACCTAAAACTGTAATAAAATACTGCATTTTTTATGAAATTGAAATAAATCTCTTCTGCTTTTTAAATATGCTTCATATTTTAGAATATTTTGATCTGTCAAGTAATTTTTTTTTGGTCAAATCTGTCAAGTAATTTTACCTATGGTTATTTGTCCCATGTCTCGTGGTTTTTAATTATTTTAAAAAATCCATCATTCATCACAGCTTTCCAGTTTATTTTTTCTCTCAATATTTACAGCCATATGAGTAAAATTGAACAATGCATGTCACCTCAATGCTAAGGATTTATTTTCTATTAGGAATATGAAATATTCTTTCTGTTTTCTATGTAAATTTATATCTAATGCCCTTACTTAATTAAGTAGCCAAACCATACTCCATTTTCCTTGAAAACACAACGACCAATCCTACTTATAAACCTATTGATAATTAACAATGGAATTTATAAGGGAATCCCCTTTTCTTGGTGATATAATTTAGGCAGATTTTGATATGTATTCGTTCCACTATTCTCATCACCTTTTACCTTAATGATCATTGTTGATGGACTCTAAAACAGGCAGTCATGGCCAAAATCATTAAGAAGCTTAAGGCAATACCTGTAAACACAGTCTACAAGATGAGAACCAACTCTTTTGTTCCTAAAAGCTATTCTAATTATTATAGGGAATGGTACAAACTTGTGACAATGCCCTTTATTCTTTTTACCTAAAGAATATTTCAGTTGTACACGAAGTGTTAGCTTAGTATTAAGAGTTTGATTTTTGTAATTTCAAGGAACATAATTCAAATCCTACCTAAAATAGTTGTAAAGTGATTATTAGTGTCACTTATATTAATAATAATTTCCCATTCTCTAATTTTTTTTTGGAAAAAAAATATATATTTCAATTGAAGGGGTCTCCTTGAAAATATATGACTACATTATTATTCTTAATATACTTATCTTGGAGTTTGATTTTCTTCAAGTATATCTTTGGTTTGAGCTTTGTGAAAGGAAAAAAAAAATTGGCCTGTAAAGAGCTTTGCACGTGGTGTTAAGAATCTAAAATTGATGATTATAACTTGAAAATAAGTTTATAAATGAGAGTCATCTTTCATCTCATAATTCCTTTTTAATTGCAGGTTGGGTAGGTCAAATTAACCCAAATTTTAAGATCAAATCAAAGTTCATTTAAGATTTGTCTGTCACTAAATCACACTCAATATGTTCAATTCTAATCCGTTCATAATTAGAGGCATTTCATTTTACAAACACGATATGTCCGGTGAGGATGGATGAGAGGCAACGATGGCAGAATGTGCTCCGGTACGGTGGCAATGAGTCTTCGCGGTGGACAAAATGTGTTTGCAGGCACATTAGTACTCCAACGCTCAAGTCAGTAATGAAACTGAGAAAAAGTGTGTAGAAAGTGATATGTAAAGTGAATCATACCTTGAGGGTGAAGTGAAGTCACCCTTATATAGGCGCACGTGAAAATAATCGTCTCCTGGTTTTGCAGCAGGTGATTAGGGGGCGGTTAGAGAACACGTGTAGAGTGATCCTCGCACGGAGGCGTGCTTGGATGCGACGTGGTGCACTGATGTTGGCGTGTTCCTTCAGACGTCGAACCTCAAAGTAGTGCATGTTTAATCCACATGTCGTCGTGGGATTGGCATCTTGACCGGTCTAGAACAAAACCATTTTTGTAGGGTTAGGTTTATTGAACAGGAACTACAGAATGTCACAAACAATAAACATAAAAGAAAAAAACAAAAGACAACTCAAAAAAATTACAAGAAAAATGCAATCTATAGTACAATTTTTGCGAGAAAAAATTTTAAACTATCTCAAATTCCAAATACAACCAAAATAGTAGGGTTGTTGTCTTAAGACTTTTGATGGATTTGGTGTCAAAATCTTTTATATGAGTCACTTCTTTTATATATGAGTCACTTCTTTTATAAATCTAACATATTTCTAGTCAATTTAATATGTAGAGTAAGTGTCAATCAAATTGCGTTTAATACATTTTGTTTGTTGTATTCCACTATCATTTATCTCACTTGATTTTTCTATTTCCAAATCCCAATCAAGAGCCTATTGAACTCAATAGCTTTGGATTGTGCATTTGTCATACGGAAAAATCTATCCCCCATCAAACAAAGGAGCGACCAATTTCAATATGACTATAACACTACCTAAAAGAAACACATATAAGATGACAACTAACATCCCTTAAAAATGGCACAACACTTATCTTTCTCCTTTTATCAGAACCTTTGCTCTGAATTCAATTATTAGGAAAGCAACCATAAAATATTCAACACGAGAAGCAAAAATAAAGAAATAAATACAAGACAATTCACAATAAAATGTTTCATTTATCGAGCTGAAAATACACTTAAAGAGTAGTAGCTTTTTTGGATTAGTTTTGAAGGATTTAATTTGAGCCTGTTCAGGCTATTCTTTAGTTTATTTTGTCAATATTATATTAGTTTTGTGATTTCAGTACTAATTTCATCATTGCAACGTGTTGTTGTTTATTTATGCCTCCAATTCATGTGTATTAAACCTTTGATTTGTTTATATGTATATATCATTGAATTATTGGTTTTTTATTAAGAATAAGCTCATGAAATTATATTGATTTGTATAATGATTTTGTTGACATTTTGCAGAGGACATAAATTATTTGACAAATTTTATAGATATCATATCATCTAATTCAATAGAAAGTGATACAACTAAACCATTAATGTTAAGTGATTCAAGACTATTATTTTTTTCATCATATATGTTTCTCACGCGTCCTTTTTTTTTGCAAAATATTATTTGTTCGAATTATATAATCTGGACTCTTTATTGGTGCGTTTCGGATTATATAATTTGAATCATTCTTATATATAACTCGAAATTATAAACATCTTCTCATTTCAATAGTTTGTGTTTAAGCCCTAACACTTTCTCTCACACCCCAAAATTCGAAAATCCAAATTTGGCGATTCTTAAAGGTTTTTTGTTCAAAAGGATCACATTTCAAGCATTGTCAACCACCAGTGTTGGGTTCATTTTTTCTTTTCTTTTTTGAAATACTGAATATGTTCAGACAATATAATTTGAACCAGATTATTCCTAGCTCATTTTATATAATCCAAACTGATTTAGTGTATGTTGTCATTGGGTACTCTGTGGATGTTTGTTAACCATATATATTATGTGATTTTGCATGTTTGAGATATGGACCACATTAAGAATGACAGAGTTTCGATGACTACTTCTGCTAGCAATTTAAAATGTGTGAACGACAAAAAAAGATGCAGGTTATATATGATGCAAATGCAGATATGATGCAAGAGTGATGGTTCAGAGATATCATTCGAGTTGGTGAACTTCACTGGCTACAAACATCTACATGACCTCGCATGGTCTGATAACTACTGAAGCGGGTGTTGCGCCAGTTGGTTATGTCCAGACCATCCCCAAACATTGACTTGACTCTGCACCTCCCACAACGACATGTCATGAGATCAGTTAGCCCTACGTACATTACCTTGATTATGTGTTGTTTGAGCAACATTTAGGCATGTCTGCTCCAATTGGTGTAGAGACAACATATGGGTACATGAGATGGTTCATTGTCATTTCACACCCATACATCATACCTCTTCCGGATGACGTTCATATCCCGACGCCATCCAAGAAGGAGCCCTTGACAAGGTTGTTGTAGAGGATTAGGGAGTTTGTCAGTGGCTAGACATGAACGGACAATTATGATGCATCAGAAACCATGTCTTGAGCATCATGGGTGGTGGTGTGGTGGAGCAAGGAAGTCTGACATGTGAAAGTTTGCACGTGATTCTATAAGAGGTTTAGGGATGGAAGATCTATCGTCGTAGGCGTGTTAGGGGTGGCCATGTTACCAGTAGTGTTATGATTGTGTTATAACATTTGAATAATTTATATGTTGTTTTAATTTTTGCTTGAATCTTTTGGTTGTAACCTTTGGATAGTAGTGACACTGTTTTTATTTTATGTTACATGTGTGGTGTTTCATATTCTTCCATTGATTATTTTTTGTTTATAATTTGCTTCTATGCATGTTTAAATCAATCTAGTTTCCTCACTTTGCTAAAAAAATGTGCAAGCTAAACAACGCAGATTTTGTCTCTATGCTGACACAATTTGGATTATAATTTGAAATGTTTATTGAAGGTTTGGTTTATGTAATCCAAACTGTGTCATTTTATTCACTACAACCTTAAAAATGGTCTTCTGGGGGTTTGACATATTTCAGATTATATTGTCCGAACAATTTTAAAAGGTTTCGGTTACTGTAATCCAAATTGTATATTTACAAGCTTTGGATAGACATGAGCAAAGTTCTATTCCTTATATAATCCAAAACATAATTCGGATTATATAATCCAAACAAAGGGTATTTTCAGAGAAAAAATAGGGTGCGTGAGTAAAGATGCTCTAATACTTCATCAATCGATCAAGTGATCTAACTCCTCAATCCACTACCTTGAATGGAGGAATCATATGAAGTTTGTTTAACTAATCGATAATCAAATTTTTGTTTAATTATGTTGTTACAATTATTATTGTTGTTGTTTTACGTTGTTAAATTATAATGTTGAAATTAGTGTAGTTAAATTATGTTGTTGTTGCTCTTGAGATAGAATGTGATTTAATGACAAATTTTTCTCTTTTATGTTTATTGAACACTTTCAAATTATATAATTTGAAATAGCCAAAACTTTTCGCAATGTACAATCTGAATGAATGCAAAATGAAGATTTTGAAAGGCCCATGAGATATATTTAGGGTGGAAAAAGAAATAGTCAATAACTATGCATAGAAATTTGGGTCATTCTTGGGCTTCAAGACTAACTTAAGGGCCCAATAACTTTGAGCTCAGCTTTCTGGAAAATTGCTTTTCTGACTTCAAATGCTTCCTAATGACACATGGAAGTTACTTAATTGCCCCCAGCGGCAGTTAACCACCATTGGTCAAACCGGCAGCAGTTAACTACTGATGGCACTAGCAGCAGTTAACTGTCGTTCATACCAGTAAACAGAACCAATGCAGTCTACAATGGTTTTTCCAGCCATTTTGGTTTGTTTGTACTCGTAATTTCAAAAGGCAATTCCGCATAAAATCTAACTGAAACAACAACATCCAGCAATTACAAACATCAACATTTCATTGTTTATCAATTATTTGGTAACATTACACAAAACCGATAATACGTTGACGTTACACAATTATTTGAAATTCGTCAAATTTTCCATATTATGCAACACATTACACATAAAGTACATTAATTTATAATAAATGCGAAAGTCAAATATATATATATATATATATATATATATATATATATATATATATATAATTCATTAAAGGTAGTTACATCTTTGCCACAAAAAATGGTCATTACATTATATATCCAAAAAAATACGTCGGCGCATATCAACCAAAAAACGGATTAACACCGACCAAAAAGTGCCATATTTCATCTAATAAAAGTAAACCACCTAAATTTTCCATAACATCTTCAAATTCTTCGTTTGCTTTAAGCAGAGTGTCATCAAACATAATAGGATTGTCTTGATTTGTTGGGTTTTTTGGTAAAATCGGTCTCTCTTTTAGCTCAATCTCCATGAGTGTTCGGAAACGATCGTGTTGATCCAAGAATTCATCCTCCTATATTGTCGTCTCATTGCTCATGTGATTTTTCCACTTCGTGGATGATGGAGGTAGTGGGCAACCAACTTTCAACGAAAGAAGGACAAAATGATTTGGGATAAAACCAAGGCAAATCATGTTGCTTTTCGGGTTAACCGGAGGCCGACCTCTAAGTGGGAAAAAAGTCTCGGAGACTCTAATATCAAGGGTAGTCATCTATACCACTGGCCTATTGTAACAAGATGCAACAATGTGTCACATATCCGACAATGTCAACCATTTGTCGGGAGGTGCAAAACTGCTAGCATTTTTGGGAGGATGCAATCCATCCAAGATGTAGTTGTAGCGGGACTCGCTCGCATATATCTCGATGTATTTGTTCCTATGCTCTTTAACCTCTTTAATAAGTGCACTCCGCACCATAACATGACTTTCTTCCAACAAACCCATGGATTCGGCTATAACCCTAAACCCACAATGTCCATCGCCAATAACATCTACAATTCTCTCAATATATGGTCTCATGAATTTTGACATGTGATACATAGGAGTCGAAGGATCATAATTTCTTGAAACCAAGCTAGGCTTAGGAACCGGAACCGGAGAAATGCCAATGCGAGCACCTTTTGTTTTACGTTGTGAAGTTTTTTTTGGAGGTGAAGATTGACTTTCCGGATGTTGAGAATCAATAGTCTCCCACGAAGATGGGATCCTACGTGTCGTTTTTGGTGTAGATTTGATTTTTTTCCTTTTCTCCTTTGGTTGGCACCTTCCTTGGAGGTGGTGACAACATTGTGGTCTCCAGAAACGCTAACAACCGCAAACCCTCTTTGATTTCTAGTTTCATTTGAAACGAAACTCTTTTGAGATGTTCTTCAATACCACTCCACTCCCCCGCGACCGAAAACAAATCTTCATTACTTTCTTCTTCACGCATATACAACTCATGCCAATGCGGGTGTATCTCATCCAATCGAATGGGCTTGTTGTGACGGATTTTCATAGCAGTGAAGCATGCACAAGGTAGGCTATACGACGTCCTTAGAACACAACCGCAAGTTTTCTTCTCGATGCACAAGGTTTTCCTAGCACGCTCTTCTTCCACAAAAATATAATTCATGGCTTGTCTAGACATGTGACCCCCCAACCCATAGTACAAAGTGACATCTTTGTATCGATGTTCCAAGAACGTAACGCTCCTACCAAACGATGATTGTATCTCCCCAAATTGGTTTGCCAACATCTCATCTATTTTTCCCAACAAGTACCCAAATCACCCTTGGAGGTCGACAAATATTCCTCCACCACACCATGAGCTCCTTCAACTCTGTTTGTGGTCCTGCACCCAAGATGTAACACAAGGTTTGTCCATTTCCTCACTAATTTGTCTTTAAAAGGCTTCAAAATGGTAGTTTCAACATAGTGAAGAAACTTTGGGTAATCCTTACAAGCATCTTGGAATTCCATTAGATTATCCGCATATAACTCTTGAGTAGGAGATTCAATCAATTTTTTCCATGCATCAAATATGGTATCAACTAACTTACTATGCTTCTCCTCGTCGACAATCTTCTTTTGCCCATCCACTACCACAACATTTTGTTTAACTTTACAGTCGGTGATGATTCTTGCTCTAACATTTTTGCCAACATGAAAATAACAAAGTATTGCACTACTATCGGGGAGAACATTTGCTACGACATTCATCATACATGTGTCCCTGTCGGTCACTACCACCTTAGGCATATCACTATTTGGTTCAAGAAGTTTAAGCAACATTTGCAAAGCCCAAGTAAAGTTATCCTCCTTCTCCGACGTCATAAATGCAAAACCAACCAAGTATGTCAAATAGGTTGAGGTGACTCTAACTATTTCAAACAATGACATCCTATACAAGTTGGTTTTGTACGTGGAATCCATTATCAAAATAGTTAGAAAATTGTTAAACAACTTTAATGATGTTGGATGAGTCCAAAATATGTCTTGAACGGTTTGACTTTCCTTTTTTTCTCTTACGTAATAAACATATCCATTCTCTTCCAACTTTGAGATTAGAAATTGCATCTCCGTCAAGTCACCCATTTTTGAATTTATGACGTTCATTGTAGACTTTCTTGATATTTGTCATGGACTCTTTCCTTTTCTTCTTCAAATTTGTCAAAATACTTTTTGGTTTCACCGAAGAATTGGTCAAGTCATGTACAATCTTCTTGTCGTCCTCCATTAATCATCCGGCAAGAAAGTGTCCTGCTACATACGGCACCATCTCATGGTTGTGAACGCCATTAAAAATAGTCAATTTCCAAGCATTGTCTTCCCTGACGACATATCTACGCACCTTGAACAAACACCCACATTTTCTTGATCAAGTTGCTTCATGCTTCACTTTTCTCTTCGGTACTTTGTGCTCGCCACTCCGTTCACAAACCAACTCCAACATAACATTTCTACCTTCACAAGATCTTCTAATGATAACCATAAATCCAACCCTATTTGCTTGTCGACGAACCCAATCGAGCAATTCGTCTTTATCTTTCCATGTATCTCGGGTCGAGAAAAATGAGCTGTGTCCATTTTGTTGTCACGAAGTTTCCACACATCGGAATTGACGTTTGAAGCCTCAACTTTAACAGAAGCTTCAACCTTCACGGAAGCTTCCACCATAATGGGAGCTTTAACCTTAATGGAATCGACAACACTGAGTTTTCGATCACCTGGATCATCATCTGCATTCTCAACCACATCTATAAATAAACAACATATAATTGCTAAAATAATCAATAAACACGTATCTAATATCATATAATAACATAAAGAAACCAAAAAAAACAAATGAAAAAAAAATTGAAAAAAAAAATAAAAAAATTGTCAGTAGCCCTGCCAAATGAAAAGTTGAAAAATTTCTAAGTGTTGGGCGGCAGTTAACAGCCTCTGACACCCAGGGGTAGTTAATTTCCGCTGAAGTTCGTCACAGTACAAAAAAAAAACAGCAAACCAATCAAATGTAAACTCATTAAAACTTGCAATATCTGTTCTTTGATGCATATTGTGTGTAGAAACGTCCTAGCAATCGATCAACAATGATTAAGATTTTGACCAAAAAAAATTTGAATTTGGTTTTTGTTTTGTTTTGGAATGGTATGGTGAGGTAAGGTGATGAGGGAATAGGACCTAGGGTTTTCTAGTTTTGGGGGGGAAAAACAACAACAGTTAACTACCGCTGGCGCCAGCGGCAGTTAACTGCTGCCGGTTAGCCCAACGGTAGTTAACTACTGCTGGAGGGTTTTTGGGAATTTCCATGTGCCATTGTGAACTTATGAATGTCAGAAAAGCAATATTCAGCTTTCTGAGGATAACAACAAGAAAATTGTTGTTGACACTTTGTAAAGGGCTGAAAAACACGTATAAATGACGGAAAAGCACCGGCGGCAGTTAACTGTCGAGGAAGGGAACCGACGACAGTTAACTGCCGAGGTTAACTGCCGAGGTTCCCTCGACAGTTAACTGCCGATGTGATCCTGATACAAATATGGCAGAAACTCTTGTTGGAACAAAATGTGTTTGACAATACCACTTTGAGTTTTGATGATAACAAGGTATTAAAAAAATGTCAATTGGATATGCTAATATTTGTTCAAGTGTGCAGGACCATAGACAAAAATTTAAGTGTCTTTAAATCAAGCATAGGTTCTAGAAGAAAAAATGAGAGCAATGGAATCTTCAAAAAGGAAACTTATGTTGCAAGAAAGCATCTGAGGAAAAGAGCGTCTGAAGAGAAGAGGTTCTGAAGATCATCAGAAGCAGTCTCATCAGAAGCTGAAGTTAGTTAAATGTGGCATTTTGATTGCACATCATTGCAGAAGGAATAGAACCATGGAGCAACGACTATTTCAGAAGAATTAGAAAGCATTGAATGCTTATTTTCTGAGGAGCACAAGAAAATGGACATAGTACAATTGTACAACCACTATCTCCACTACTCTGTAATTTGTGTCTACAATAGTACAAGACAACAGCTGTGACTACGCTGGTAATTCTCTATACAATGAATGAATTTGAAATTGTTCCCTCTTAGGACAATAATCAAATCAAGCAACAGATCATTGGTGATTATCAAGTTTCAACAACAACTCTTTTGATGTGCTGACAATCAACAACGTTTCTTTCACACCTCTATATAAAGGAGTGAAGACTTGGAGATTTAAAAAGAGACTCACACAATTTTACAAAAGCCAGACCTCAGTTGAAATTGTTTCACATCAAGTTCACTTAGAATTTCTTAACAACGTTCATATTTTAGAAATTCTAGAGTCTTAAGAGTATGTATCTGATTTGTATTGTGAACACCACTGGTTGTATATCAAGTGTTCAACCTCAAACATTTTCTTTGTAATTTTGTTTGAATAGAAGTCTCTTGCAGTTGTGCTTGAGCATAGGAAGTCTCTTGCAGTTGTGCTTGAGTAGTTTGAAGTCTCTTGCTTTAGTGCTTGAGCAATTGTAATCAGATATTGATTTGAGTGAACTCTCCTTGGAAGTGCAAGGAAGAATGGACTACTTACAGATTGTGGAAGGAACCACTATAAATTGTTTTGTGTCTTTCTTCTTTCTGTATCTCTTTACTTATCCGCTGCAACTAGAATCTGATCACTACTTCAGAAGCTGAACTCTATCAGGTTCTGAACAGTGAAGTAAGTTTTAGGAGAAGAAAAAGAAAACACAATTCAACCCCCCTTTCTTGTGTTTTTCTCACATTCAACTCTCTCATCCATTATTATTCTCAATCTCTAAAAAAAAATCAAATCTCTCTAAAAAACTCAACCAAATTTATTCAACAAAATCACAAGTAAGTAATCATAATGCTATTAACTTATATTTTAGTTGTTATAAATGTTTTTTTTTTACTTTTTGAGTAGATTTATTTTATTTTAGTTTTTGAGTAGATTTACATGTTATAATTCATTTTTAGAGTAGATGTAAGTTGATTAATTTAGTTAAAATATTTGCATGATGTTTATGTTATAGTTTAGAATTTTAGGGTTATTTTTAATTTTGGTGTTTTATATTTATTTTTTATTTTAGTTTTTAAGTAGATTTACATGTAAGAGTATATGATTTATTTTAAGAGTAGAAATAAGTTGATTAATTTTGTTATATTTTTTGCATTCTTATGTTTCTTTTTTTGAGTAAAACATTTTAGGGTTATAGTTATGATTTTTAGGGTTTATGTATAATTTGCACTTCAAGTGTTTGATGAAATGTTTGAATGAGTTTTTCATTGATTGTTTTTAATTTCTTATTGTGTAGATCTTAAATAATGGCTGATATGTTTGACATTCATGTACAATTCAACGGTGGAGAACCTAAGAGGTTGAAGGTTCGGCACCTTGGTGTCACGTTAAGAGGTATCAAGGATCAACTGAATGAATTCAACCAAGGAGTCAACCCCGGAGACACAAGGAGGGTGGGATACGTTCGGTATAAACGTCCAACGCTCGACGATGGGAGAATATCATTTAGTTGGGTGGAATTAACGAACGACGATAACGTGAGGAGCATGTTATTGGAGCACAACATGTTTCAGTGGATCGATATGCGTGTAACGTTGCTGAGATTAACTGAAGATATTATCAACAGTTGGATTCCACCAAAAGATCGTGATTAGGTATGGAATGCACCTTCCAACTACAACAATTGTCTTACCTCTAAAATGGGGTAATTCAAACATGTTACACGACAGTTCCTAAGCATTCATCTGGCAATTCTATTGTTCCTTTCAAAAGATTAAATTCTTGTTAGTTTGGTTTAGGTGAAGGTATTGAAGTGTCAAGGAATGCACCTCATTCTATTGACACTTGAATACCATCATCTAAACCAAACTAACAAGAATTTAATCTTTTAAATGGAATAATAAAAATTTCGGGTGAATGCTTGAGAACTGTCGTTTAGCAAGTTTGAATTTACCCCATTTCAAAAGTAAGACAATTTTGTAGTTGGAAGGCTCTACCCGAATGTAATGTAAGTTATCCAGAATCAACTATATAAGTTATGATATCAAATTCCTTCATATAAGATGAGTGTCACGGAATGCACCTCATTCTTTATGCGATTACTCGTCTTATATGAGGGAATTTGATGTGATAACATATAAAGTTGATTTTGCATAATACATATTTAGGAACTTTATGTATGTAATGTAATGTAATTTAATCGAAATTATTCAATACGCGACTTTAATCGAAATTATTCAATACGTTACTTTATTGAAAATTATTCCATACGCGATTTTAATCAAAATTATTCAATACGCGACTTTATTCAAAGTACCATAATGTAAACCAAATTGTACCAAAATGCGCGCGACATATAAAAAAACATTAAAAAAAGACCCAAAACAATTAGATATTACAACCCATTACATTCAATCATCTTCCTCGTCACACATGTTAATTGGGTTGTCCCTGACAGTCCATGGGGCACCTGCTTTTGGTTGAGGATCAAAATAGCATGTCCTCCCGCTCCTCCTCAGCCTAGACTGATTATACATCGGCACCTTCGAATCCTTCTTTTCTACGGAACCATCACATTCGATTTTGTGTCATGTCACAGACGATTTTGCTTTCTTCTTGTCATCACCCTCCTTTTTGTTCAACTGAACCTAATTTTGATTCTGATTTTGAGACATATCTACATAGAGAAATTGGTGATCAAAACCTAAACTAAACAACTCTACAACAAAACCTAATTACGTGCCATTTTGACCAAACCTTCTAACAATTCTACAACCTACAACAATTCATCAAAACTTAATTATGTGACAATTTAACCAAAACTTCTAACAATTCTACAACAATTCATCAAAACCTAAACCTAAACTAACATCTAATAATAAAATCAACAAAACCTAATTATGTGACAATTTAACCAAAAACTTCTAACAATTCTACAACAATATTTCCTAACAATTCTACAACAATTCATCAAAACCTAAACCTAAACTATCATAAAATCATAAAATCAATAAAACTTCTAACAACAATGCAATAGGATGATAACAACTTATTTGATTTTGTGTTTGAAATTGGTTTGGTAAGACTTAACCTTGTCAAAAATCGCACTTATGGATGTAGAAACCGCAACAATGGAGTTTTGAAAACCCTTAGGTGTTGTTCTGTTCTTATAACAGATTATCGGCAGTTAACTGCCGAAGTAATTTCGCCAGTTAACTGCCGTCGATTCATTTCCTCGGCAGTTAAATGACGCCGGGGCATTTCAGTCATTTATATGTGTGTTTCAGCCTTTGCATGTGTGTGAACAACAATTTTCTAACAACAAAGACACTTGTACATGAGAACTGGTCTTCTCCCATCTATTTTTGCTCATTCCCACCTTACATGGATTAACTCACGTTGAAAGATACACATCCGTAGGTTAACTCATGTTGAAAATACATATGCGTGAGTTAACTCACACTTAACTATTTTGACAGGAATGAGTAAAAACATATGGGAGAAGAGCAACCCTTCTATATGCTACTCTGTTCCCTCTTGTCTTCATCCAAATGTTTGTTCTGTTCCATTTCCACGTGAACCTAAAAGCTAAAACCAATCAAAACCACATTGTTTAATCTCTTTAATTGAAACTACCCTTGCTTCTTTGCACATTCAATTTACATTTGAGGAACAAAAATGTTTGCTAATGGTTTTGTTCACAACTTCAGTTCTGTTCCAATCTGCTGTCAAAATCAAACTTTGGCTCCTACCCATCATCAATTTCGTTCACCCAATTCGCTTTTGAAGTTAAAGAAGCAAACTTTACTGCCAAATACTCAATTCAAGATTTCCAGAAGCCAAAAACCTCGCTCCAATTTCGTAGTTTTTGCAGAGCAATCGAATTTATCTAAAGGTTAGACCCAAGTTTCATTTATTATTTTTTAATTAAGTTATTTGGTTTTATGTATTTCTCTTAGTTTAGTTAATTAGATTTTGGTTGTAGTGTTTGGAAGAGGTGAAGGGGTGGTAATTTCATGTTTTGTTAATAGGTTATTATTTGATACGTTGCAGTTCTTTGTTTTGGTGGCATGTTTAGTTTTGATGTTTGCAAAAATTTTGATGAGAGTTATGTTTACGAGGATTAGTTTTGCAATCCAAAAAGGCTTAGCGGCGCAGCTTGTTATTCGCTTGCTTTCCACTCACTTGTAATTTTTTTTATATATATATAGATAGATGAGAGTTGAAAGTGTTGAATAAAATTGAAGAAACTGTGATAATTGAAATAAGGTGCATTAAAATGTTAAAAGAGTAGTTTGGTACTAAATAGTTAACGAACTACTTCTTGACAGACACGACAGTATTAAACAGCTATTAAATACATACATGGACACGACGGTGAGTTCAGTGACACCGTGATTTTGTGAGCTCTAAGGTGTAGCTTTGTCAAAACCACAAGGGCTCATTGTGATTTTGCCAATCTTGCTGCCAATTCAAACATATGCTAACACCGACATGTTGACACCTATAATAGTTTGAGAAAATGGATTTATTGAATGTAACCACATGTGTCAGTGTCGTGTCGGTTTTGGATACTGATACATGTTGGGCCGTTACAAGACACACCTTAGTTAATTCTCCTGCTAGATTGAACTCGTTAATGGACATGCTTCATCATCTTTACGAATTTGCAGTAGTGACATTCATTTGGATTTTCTCAAATGACCGTTCCATACTACTTTACCTTAGCGTGGTTCACGGATTATTGTATTTCTCTGTAGTTAATTTAACAATGAAGTAAAACTTTTTCCTGAAATGCATGTTTATTTTTCCGAGAAAGCTTATAATTCACCAAAAACCTTTAAAATATGTGGTACCCTCATCCTGTAATGTGGTATCTTGTGTTAATTTAGGTTTTTATGTTTGGAATTTTATGCACTATTTTCTGATTTCATGCATTTGCATAACAATGAGGAAAAACAGTGCTAAGGATTACTAGAGCTAGATAGCATCAAACTCAAATCTAAAAAAAATAAATTATTTTGGGATGTAAAATGGCTAGTAACCATTTTCTGGCATTGATGTAAAATGCCAAGTCAAATTTCACAGAGAATATTCAAATATAAATTTAATCCTAAAATGTTCATAGTTTTCGTGTGTCGATGGCCACCTGGATGATATGATCCTTTCGTGATGATTACTGTATTTTCTTAAACCTGATAATTGCTTGTCTTTCGAAAATTCATGTGGGATCAATCACGTGATTAGCAATTGGTCTTGAGTTTATGCATTTGTGATGAGGCATCCTATTTTGAAAGGAAAACACCATGTATGATTAAGGTTTTGTTTGGATTGACATCTTTAAGCATATCCAATGACAAAAGCACTTTGAAACTGTTTGGAAGAGCTTATAGAATAAACTTATGACATGTCCATAAGCTATTTTCAGCTTATTTTCATTAGCTCTCTAGGATAGCTTATAAGAGAACAATTTGACTTTATTTTTTCTTTTGTTACAGAAATAACTTGTATATAAACGCTTATATGATAATCGCTTAGTTAAGTTGTTTATCCAAATAGGGCCTAAGACTTGTTGAACATTGAAATATCTTGCTATTTGTGTCAATTGTATGTCCTTCATAATTGGGAACACTTAATTTTTCAAGGATTGTTCTGTATAAATCCTGTCCAGAAAGCCTAACTATTGCTCTTTCTTTTTTATTATCTCTGTGGTTACGAGATAGTTCTGCAGAATGCATGGAGAGTTGGAAAGGATGGAATTGATGCAGGCACAAATCTAGTTCCTGTAAGTTACAATTACCATTTCCGGGTGTTGTCAAATGGCAGATATTTGTGCTATGTGATTTAGTACAAAGTCTTGTCAAATAGTGGCTATAACAGTGGTGTTATAGAACTGCAGTGTAGCGGAGTTTGAACAAATCGCTATTTTCTGCGATCTGGGATTGAAAACACTGCCTGTTGTTTTCAAGTTTGTTACAAATACTAGAATACCTTCTAGTTTTTCATGTTTCTATTTTCTTCTCTTCTTTTTGTTGATGCTAGAATTCTGTACCAAGACCAATAGCAAGGATTTCAGTAACTTTTGTGGCTCTGAGTGCTTTGCTTTTTGTGTTCAAGTCTCTCCTCTCTACAGCTTTCTTTATTTTGGTAAGTCATCCATTTTTCATATCATATTAAAATTTCAGATTATTGTTTTAAAGTTTTATATTGCTATATATTCATATGAAACCAATTGCCATGTTCATTCATGTACTGGCCATATCATGTTATTAAAGGGAACTTGTGGATCGAAAAGAATGTCTTTTCCCTTTTGTAGGGTTGAATTTTTTACGTAAAGCCATTGTTTCAAACGGCGGCTATGAGTATAACAGAATTTGAACAAATCACTATTTTCTGCAATCCGTGATTGCCAACAAGTTTCCCAATGGTTAAGACTTTAGGATAGTTCTAAGCCTTAAACTTCAATGCTATATCCTGTGATTAACACACAAGCACATTGTTTGTTCATAGGCTACCATAGGACTTGCATACTTTGCATACCTAGCATTCAATAAAGATCAAGGACCACCTAGCGGGAATGGAGGAACTACAACCAAACCTATGGATGATCCTTTGGAAGAGGCTAACAGGATAATGGATAAATACAAGTAGCATATCAGAGTAAGTTATTTTTGAACCAATCAATTTCTATTTTATACATAACTTAGATGTAAAGTTGTAATATTGTTAGTTTTGATGAGAAAGGGAAAAAAAACTTTGATAGAATGGAACTATCGTCATATATACAGATTTTGTTTTTCATTTCTTTGATCATATTATAGCCTTTAACCAAGCCTCAGAGTGCAAATGTCATTTTCTATTGCACATTTGTTAGATAAAGCTTATCTGCATTTGCTTAATTTTTTTTTTTTAATCGGTCTGTTTAGTTATGTGTGATAGATTTTGATAACAAACTATTATTCTGAACATAAAAGTAAGAGTGTTTGTTTGGTCTTGAATTTTTAAATAACCAGTGCCATTTTTCCTCGGGTGCTTACAACGAGCAGTCGAGCACTTGTTTCTGTTTAATATTATCTTTTTATGAGATTGGTTTTAGTTTTAGCTTCTACTGTAAAGAAACAACACTTTCTTCCGTCTTGTATTGTTATGTCCAATACTTACCTTTTAGTAGATCAAACGCAACCTTGGGGTGTGTTTCAGTTTTTTTTAGAAAAAAGACCCGAGTCAATTAAAAATAGTCGGTTTGGTTTGGCAGTGTTCGTTTCACGGAATCGGAACCAGATATGTATCCGTTAAATAAGAATTGAACAATGTTACCCTATCTAAATCCTCAACAAAAAAATGTTACACTAAGATTTTTATCCTTAAAAAAATTCGATAATTGATTTTTTTTTTTATTATTAAAAGAGAAGGAAGTGCAAAGTGTCATTGCAACTACTAATATTTCAGGTATGTTGTCGCCCTAAGATCTGATTGCTGCATAAATTCATTTTTTGAAGTCAAGGAATTATATTTTGAGATTGCTATGTACATGGCATATTCTCTTATCCTTGTTGTCACCTAGACTCGCTCCAATGGTGAGATTGATAAAGGACTTTACATATTTTTAAAGGATATGTTAAACAGTTAAAGTCTCACGTTAGAGATTTTCTTAGATATCCTATCAATCTCTATACACGATTGGATTAAACTCTAATAAGTCTAATTAGAGCATTTTTGAGTTTGTTAGAAATCACGGTGAAAACTTATGTTCAGCAGTGACCGAACTTTATAGTAGTGACCGAACTGCGGTTATGGTAGACCACATAGATGGTCATAATCGTTACCTTTTAGACTGGAAAGTTACCGTGATTTTGTCAATATCTCTCCTATATTGCTCTCTCTCCCTCACCCTCTCCCTCCCCCTATCTCCCTATTCGAAAGGCTGAATTTTGTAGCAGTGACCGAACTGCATTGTCGTAGACCACGCAGATGTTCAGAGTCGTTCCTTTTAGAACAAAAAGATAGTTGATTTTGTGAATATCTCTTTTATATTGCTTCCCCCACCAAAAGTTGAATTTTGTAGTAGTGACCAAACTGCGGTTGCGGTAGACACCACATAGATGTTCAGAGTAACTACCTTTAAGATAGGAAAGGTGTCGTGATTTTGTCAATATCTCTCCTATATTGCGCGCTCTCTCTCTCTCCTTCCCTCTCTCTCATCTTGCCTATCATTTCTCTTTCATCCTTCTCTTTCATAAAATACATCAAAATACACTAAAATCACTGTGACTTTTCCGCCACCAAAATCATTGAGTCCTAGATATCCAAACACACACTTAGTAATTTATCGGCGAAAAAAAAATTGGCACAAGTAAATGGTCAACCTGACCAGATTTTTTTCTTCTCTCATGATTTTAAAGTCACCAACACCTTGGTTTATATCATCATAATAGCAAGCTTCTTTAGTACTAAATCTTCCATAACTTTTCTTATAATATATCCATAACTTAAGGAATGTAATGCGCCCAAGGTAATTGAATTACTCTCAAAGATTTTCACATGCACATCACGAAATATCTCCATCTCCATACTATTATGATGCAATTTTGCTTTTACTTTTACATTTGCCGCCATATTTGAAACTGCCATCATTGGTCATTTTCAATTCCACCGTAACAAGCATTGTTTGTCATTTTCAACTCAAACATTACAAAAACATCATCATGTAGATGCATGAAGAAAGGTTTAGTGACGCAAAGAGGGATGTAAAAATTCTACAACTAAAAAATTCTTCAGATGTTCTGCAGCATGTAAAAGTATGTTTCCACCATGCCTAACAATGTTTTAGCTTTCACTTCTTCAAATGTGAATTTGTGAAGGCTTTACTGTTTTTAACATGCTCATAAGTTTGTAAGATAACAACATTATCATTTGGGATTCAGTTTTTTTTTTTGCAGAAACGATCTTAATACACAACATTGATATAACAAAAGAAATAAAATATTGAGAGTGAATCATTGAGAAAATCATATGGGATAATGTGATCGAATATTTTAATTTATAAAGTTATTGTTGATTTTTTAAAAATTTTGAAAATCAAATTGACCGACTTTTATAGTTTTAAAGACTATATATGTTTGGTTTCGAGTTAATAAAAATTGATTTTGAGGAAATTGATTCTACAAAATTATTTTTGCAAAAAGAGAGTGAAGATAGGTAAAGTGATTTATGTTTGGATATTTTTATATAAAAGTGGGTTGAACAATAAATTAAGTGTTAAAATCAATTCATTAGTCAAAAGTTTCAACTTCTAACCTCAATTAGATATCATTGTAGAATTTTGTCAATTTCAAAAGATCAAATGAACTGACTTGTGTCTGTAAAAAAAGACTAAAAAAGACTAGTAATTCCTTAAGATTAAAGATAAAATGATCACTAAGTAAAAATGTTAAAAAAAAGTAAAACCGTTAATTTTGCCGTAGTAAAGAAGAACCATTCTGATGTTGATGGTTCATTTATCTTATTTTTTGACAAATGATTCACTTATCTTATTAGAACGCTAAAAAAGTAAATAACTTATTGATTAGTCAAACACTAGGTTCAAACAATACAATAAGACTAGAAAACAACAAGTAATTAAGTACAAAAAAGTGAAGTTTAGGACTAATAACGAAAGAGAATAATTAACCTCTTTCTCTAGCGTGAGATTGAATAGTAAATTAGTAGTAAACATTTGCTTAAGTCATGATTAATTAAAATAAGTACTTATGTTATTGCTTATCATTATTGAATGAAACATGGACCACTCAATGTTATTTATATCATCTGCCTTCACTTTAGGAACTTAAAGGAGCCCATAGGCGCTTATAAAGGTTTCCTACTAGTATCTTCTTCTTAGGCTTTCTAAAAAGTATACTAGTATTAATGATGAAAAAAGGGACAAAAGATCATGACTTGCTAGATTTCTCAAAATCAATATTTCTCATATTTTGATTTGTATTGTAATTATGTATTTTATTGCCAAGTTCATTGACATTGACTTTTTATTGTGTGCAACTTTATTTTGTGAAAATGTAAATACACCGATAGAACAACCTTCCTTTAAAAAAAATAATGGAAGTGAAAAAAGGGTATATCCTTTTTTTTAAAGTGTTTGAATGTTGTGTTTTTAGTTTAGTCTTTGCATATGTATATCATTCATATTCATATGAGAAACGCGTCCTCATCGTGAAAATCTTATAAACAATGAATTGATTTATGCAAATATAAGAAGGGTATTTGATGAGAACTCATGTTTATTATGAGGAACGTGAACTATCAATTCAACGTACACAATTAAAAAAAACTCAATTTAAAAGTCATGTGACATATCCAACGTTGTCATTTCCCTCATATCCAACGATTTTATTTTCCGGATGGTCGATAATGAGAAATGTACCTTTTTTGGCATAGTGTTTGGAAGGGAATTAATTAGAGAGATTCAATAGACTTGTGTTTAACTTTAGACAAAAATGTGTCAGCGGCAAAATGTGTAGGCACAAGTGGGGGCAATGGTGGTGGAAACATACTCTTTTTGTGGGATAAGAAAAATTGATGGGAGAGTGTAGTAGCTTGTTACGTAATGTTTCTTTGGAAACTAGTGGATATGGAGTTTTGATGATAGTGAAGATTATTTCGTCAAATACGCATATTTTGTCGACTCATACTGTGGTTAATGAGAATAAGAGTTCTATAGATATAATTTGGAACAAAGTAGTTTAATTGAATATGTTTGTAACACCCATACTAAACGTATCTAAAAAGTTTAGTATGTGCATTATCTTTAGTATTGGATACAATAAAATTTACAACATAAGCTTTCGAATGAATAATATATACAACAAATCATGTTCGTACTTTTATCTAAACAATGCTATAAAACATAGAAATACATCCTTAAATCCATAAACATCCTGCACGGGTCCGAACGAGCACTTGCTAATTACCCACTCAGTCACATGCTTGCTATCTCCTGTTGAACCAACCTGTTAATCCGAAACAAAAAAGATTGGGATGAGACATAATGTCTCAGTGAGTTCTACCTAGTCCTAGGATGTAGGTAACCTCGAGGAAAACCTAGGGTTACCACGTGTCTACAATACAACCATTCGGTTGATTATACGTGCGTGAAACATATTAACCTAGACGATCGTGCATACTAGTATCGTCGTAAGGCCCTTCATATCTTAGCTTACAAGTCTTGTCATATCATCTACATGTCATGGCGGTCGAAGGAACCTAAGGCCGCTATGCCTAGATACGATAAACGCATTAAGACCTAAACATAGCTTATTCATGACACGATCCTGAACTGGACGATCAGGGAGGTACTAAGATCATCGACAATATATCTTCATGAACTTATCCTAGCACATAAGCTTACACATAATTCATTGCATATCATAATCGTATCGTATTCATAGCCATTCATTAAGTTAGAGGTTAGCGTGTAACAAACAACATTATCTTGGTTCATTTTACGGAGTGTATCGGGTGGAGTAACCCCGAGTACAATCCCTTACTTTACCGATGAGTTCCTAGCTAAGATACATCAGACTCCCTCAGTGTCGTGTGGGCCTACCTTGCGGAGCGTATCCCGTCCCCCTTGGTGTGAACCTCTTGAAATCCCCCTTGGTGTGGATCGCAAGAGACACGATACCTACGTATTACTTATAGTCTTGTTCATACGTGACGAGTTTATACTTAACTTACTTAAAGAATCACCATGAGTCTGTAATCTACTCGTTTAGTAGCGAAACATTTACTTATCATTACATAGCTTAACTTACTTAAGTTTCATGCTAACATATTAGTTCTCGACAACCTACGTAGAGGCTCTATGGTATTCCCATTCTTAGGTTTATCGCTACCCGAACGTAACAATACTTAACTCTCTTGGTCCATTGTTGTCATATATATTACGATTGTCCATGACTTTCATTTCAAGAATCGTTCGATGTAATGTGCATTGCTTAGATGATGTTTAGGGGTTTTAACATTGGAAAGTATCACAATAAAAAGCCTCGGATGGCACTACGGGACCCAAGATGAGCCAACAAGCCAAAGAAAAGTGGGAGACGGCAGAGCCAACTCACCTATGGCGTGTTGCTTCTGGGGAAACTCGCTATAAGCGAGTTATTTCGCTTGTGGCGAGTTTCTTTAGGTCAGTAGTGCAAAATTTCGAGTTTTGACCCTAAATTCATCCAATCTTGATCCTGCAATGCTCATTACACTTCTAGTAACTCATATAAACATAAAATTCATCATGCATGGCAATTTTAACATAAACATGACAAGAATTAGCATTTGGGTACTAAAATCCTACTATACTAAACTTAGCATAATTCATGTTTTCTTACTAGAATTACACAGCCCAAAGGTAGGTTAAACTATCTAAAAACTCACCTTGACATGATTCTTGTAATGACCTCAAGTTCCAACTCTATCTCAAACCCTAGAACATGCAATTCCTCTAGCAAAGTAACTCCAAGCTTGCTAAGATCATGATGAGTCCATTCTTGGTACAATCTTCATGCTTACACCATTACCATGCCTTGATCTTGCTAGAGATATGAAATGTTGAAGATTGAGTGAATGAGGGAGGGTTAGGGTCGAGTTTCTAGAGAGAAGGAGGAGGAAGTTTCTTGTCTTGTAAGCTTAGAGAGAGAAACAACATGAAACAATGAAGATTTTGGGACCAAACACCTTTATATACCCCCTTGGTGCAAGTACCAAAATGTCGTTCGTCTTAATCGTGTTTATACTAACACTGATAATTAACCCTTGTTTCTCTGATGTTGCATCACTAGACATTCCTTGCCGTAAATAAGATTCTTGAATACTTAACCTCTGATACGTTCGATAGGTAAAATTCTTATTGCTGACGAGTGGGATGTTACAATGTTTCTTTTTGTTTGGTGTTTGCTTAAACACAGCTTCTAACTTGGGACAATTCTAGATTGATTGACTATGTTCCGTGTATGTGTGAAGGATGAAAGCTCAACATAATATTCCTGTTGATTTTTTTTTGACCAATCTTGTTGATTGTGCTGTATTTGGAAAGATGTGGGTAGAAATTTTCAAGTGGCTAGCAGGGCTGGTCTAAGGGTAAGACGACCTAAGCCCTCATTTTAGACCTCTGAATTTTGGATTTAGAATAAAGGTCTCACAATAAACAAATTTATGTATATATACAAACGAATAAAGGTCACCCAACAAATTAATTATAAAACCAGGGGGGTTTTACCATCCGGCGAGCCTGGACACATGCCCGGGCTCAACCCATACTTCCTTTGTATCAACACAAGAAAATTGACTTGTAGTGACAACCGAAATCCGTCACTAAAGGAAAAATTTCTATAGCTAAATGTCCTGAGAACATTGACCGACGGCTCAACGACTGTATGTTCCACCTTTACCTACGGACAAAACCGTAGGTAATTCTAATTTGAAAACATTAAGGACCTCTACCTACGGTTGCGGCTGTCACTAAAATTTATTATTGTTTTATTTTTTTATATTTTCTTTTCTACTATAATTCTAAAAATGAATAATTCATAAAATTACCACTAAAATTAGAATAAATTCTTGAAGTGACTTAACTAGAATAATTCTCCCTAACTATGAACTATTATACCATTCACCCAAACCAATACTCAATACTCATAGAAATACTCGATACTCACGTGAATCAAAATCTATATGTACTCCATTGTTCATTTAATTTATGGTAACAAAATTTGAATCACTATTCATAATAGCTTATCAGACAAAATGACATACTATCAAGTTACAACTTACAATCACTTATACAATCACTTCATACCTAACAAAAGTTGGAAATCCACCGGTTGTCAAGCCCTGTCAATTAGCTAGTAAAATAATCTTATAAGCCCGTGAGAAAGAATTGTTACCAACAAGATCAACGATGTGTGGTTCGATGACTTGATGATGTTACACCGAGCGGGAGATATTCAAGTCACTTGATGATGTTGATATTATTCAAACCTTCATCGCAAAGTGTTCTCGAAAAGGGCATTTACCACCTAATTTTATTTAGCACACTATTGACAGGTTATGTTTCATCTCTCTTATTTCAATTTGTACTTTTGTTGACAAAATGATAAGTCTCTTTTATTTCGATTTATGACTATTTATATATTATATCACATGTGAACTTGCGGTTAAAATTTTGCCCAAACTCTATAAAATTTCTGGCTCCGCCACTGTATACAACTTTATCATGAAGCAAAGATGGTAGACGCGAGACTTTATGATGTTTACAACATGGCCTCAACACTTCCAACATAGAGCTTTACAAAGTGGACTATTTTTCAGCCGGAAGTGCTACACTTACAACACTTCCACCTATATAAAGAAATATTTATTTTTCATTTTAATTGTAAGTTTTTTATTATAAAACCTATGAATTTATATCAATTTTTCTCATTAAAAAAGCCTCATAATATAGTATGCTTTAGGCCTCAAAATGTGTTGGACCAATGGCCAGGTATATCTTATTTGTTACATAACCCGTTCATTTACACGCTCTTCAATTCAATGGACTTCTTGGAAGCTGGAGGCAGTTTTGTGCTTTATTACATGTAATTTGGATGGCTTGCTCCTAAAGTATTTGGAAAGAATCAAAATAACATAATTTTTGGTCATGAAGAATCAACTATCCTGCAATGGATTAATTTGCATTAAATTTTTGACGTGGTGGTCGCTTAAAACTGATATTCCTTATTATTTTTCTTATGATTTGAATCTATGGCAGCTTAACCCATTGAGATGTTATACTAGCTTTGATCTTTGATGGCTTTTTTTCTTTTGTTGGTTTTGGCTTTTGGTTTTGATGTATTGTACATGTTGATTTCTGTTGTTTGCACATCTCATGCTTAGAATAAATTTTTAATACAATCCTTTAATTTCTTATTTTTTTTAAAAAGCATATTTATTGCCGCCTTCTTCTTCTCCTAAATATTCTCATCCCTCAAATAAACTTCTAGAATATGTCTCATTCTTCTGCCATCTCAATCATCAATAACCATCTACAATAATCTAAAATTTTGGACCCTTTATTGATTCGTGTGAGACATCTCTTACCATGAGTTATGTTAATATTTTTTTGTATAATTTCAATTTTTTTTAAAAAAATAATCATTACATATTCATTTATTATATCTACTAGCGGAAACCACTTTTTTTTTAGTGTGTTAACGCTCGTAGATTATGAACAATTAATATATTTTGATTTTTATTAAAAGTATAGGTATAGATGTTTGCAACCTTCAAATTATAACAAACCCAACAAAAACTAGGAACATTAACCCACCAAATATAATAATGAGGATATATGTCATATGAATCAAGTTTATCGGCACAACAATTGTCTTACCTAGAAATGAGAGAAACCAAAATTTGATAGATATAAGAAGAACAAGACAATTATTTCATCTGACATGAAGATCCCGCAAAAATTCCATATTGTTAAATGCGTCAACGACCAATTTAGAGTCACGCTCTAACCAAACTTATTGTTATATATGAATGTATTAGATTAAGGTGCAAATGGTTAGTCTTGCATCGACTATGGATGAGGTAATACATAAGAGATGCAATTCATATGCCTGTGTTTTAAGGTCGATGACATGTGGTGTTCCGGTCTCTTTCTAATCTTAGATAATTAGTCTATTGTTTTTCCTGACGATCCTCCAAACTCTAACAAGTGATATCAATGTCTAATTCGTCTTGATGGGGTGTCAGATCTTGATAATTGGATCCTTTTATCAAAGCTCTATGTGGAAATGTAGTTAAGAGGTATGACTTGTTGGTTTTAATAATGATGCAAGTATGAGATGTGGAAGACTCACACTTGAGTGTGAGATTTCGGGTTCAAGTGTGAGTGGCTGGTCTTATATTGACTATAAATCGACTAAATGTTGATATAAGATAGGAGAGACATATAGTCGGTATCTTAATGTGTTGAGTGGAAATGTGGTGTTCTCATCTCATGTTGGTCCTAGATTATTGACTTGGAGCTGATATAAAAACAAATAACAATAATGAGATTTAAAATTAGAGAGAAAACCTTAATAACAGAGAGGAGAATGAATGAATTGAAATACTTTTGAGACCCTTCTGAATCATGCGTTCGGTATCTTAATGTGTTGAGTGGAAATGTGGTGTTCTCATCTCATGTTGGTCCTAGATTATTGACTTGTTGTTGCTCCCGATACTCACGTAGACTTACACTTTATGAGAGACTGTTGAGTCAAGTGATTAGTCAAAAATCTATTATCAACGGACTAAATGTTGAATATAAATAAATGTAACTCTCTCAATCACTTAAAATTTTAGGTGGAGATGTGGTATCCAAATTTCATGTAGGTCTTGGATCATTAGCTCATTTTTGTTCAAGGCACTCCCTTGACTCCCAAACACATGATATCACAGTCTGGTTTGGCTTGGTGGGGAAGTTAGAGCTGGATCATGGTGTATTATATTATTGTATCAAAAGTTTTCTTGACTTTGTGTATATATGACGTGAAAGACTTATTTTGGGGAAGATTATTGTGTTCAAGTATGATTTGAGTGACTAGTAGTACATCGGTCGTCAATAGACTAATATTAAATCTATAAGAGAGGAGGTACATAAATGTAGTGATATTTTGACCATCATTGATTATTGATTCATTGTTTGTTTCAGAACTCCAGATAATATATTTCTCCACTTATTTTTCTCTAATACAAAAGAGTGAAGTTGTTTCCTTTATCTTTTCTTCATTCAATATATCCAAATCTCTTATGTTCTTATAAGTTCCAAGAAGACCCACTATCACAATTGGACTCCCACCGTACCTCAAAGTTGCACAAATACAATCACTAAATATTGTTAAGAGTACCATATGTTAATGCTGGACCACAATATTTACCATAAGATGACAAAGAAGGGTAGTGGTTTCCTCCATAGAAAACCTTCCCTTCATTCTCAAAGATTGCAAAGTGCAATATTAAATTGGTAGGCCATTTTACAAAAGTAAGCGTGCAGAGACAAAACAAATAAATAATCACATAAGACTTGTAAAAGCAAAAGAGGGAAATCATTGAATATCCCCACTGTTCAAAACATCATTTTTCAATAGCTTAAAAATTGTCGAGAGATTCGTTAACCATTATAGTTTTGTTTTTCATGATTACATATTAAATGGATGTTCACGTTTTTATTTTTTTGAGAGGGGGTATTTAGATTTGATTATACCAGTAGTATTTTTTTACATAAGTAAAAAATTTCTATTGTTTCAAAAGAAACACTTTTTCCTCCAAAATTGAAATCAATTTTGCTATATTGTATTACATAAGCCATATTGCTTAATTTTTCTTTTGTAAAAGAGAAAAAAAGGTATTTGAGAGTTCTCAACTAAGCTCATAAAATAAAACAATTGTAATTAAATTTCTAAAATTTTCAATAATTGGTAAATTAGCTTATAGCTTATAACTTTATTTTTATTTGTTTATAGTGCTTTTTATAAGCTAATTTAAGTAATTTATAACTTGTATTTTCTCTCTCTCAATTTTACTCTTGTTATTTTAATTAAAAAAATTAAGTATTAATTGGAATGTCAATTCTATCAAACACTATAAATTTAACCATCTAGCTTATCAACTATATTCAATTAGTTAATTTATATGTTATTTGTTATAACGTAATTTAATGTTAATTTATCCGTTGTTTGTTATAATGTGGTTCATCAGTTATCAACAATTTTTACTAAACAAATAAGGGTCATGCTAATCAATACCTTTGTGACACCAGTTAAGGATATAAAAAAATAATTGAATGTGACAACTCATTTGTTTTCAAATTCATTAATTGATATGGCAACACATGTATAAAATAATTATACACTTATGAAATATCCAATTAAATTGTTATATTAAGATACATTTATGTGAAAGTGAGTTACATAAATTTCATAAAAAAATGAAAGAAATTGAGTTACATGATACTCCTTCCGTCCCAAATTTATGACGTTTTGGCCATTTTACACGTATGAAAAAATGTAATTGATTTTGTATGGATGAGTAGTTTTACAAAATTGTCTTTAGTAAATGGTACGAGAAAGATAAATTAAAAAATTGAAAGAAGATGAAGTAATAAATAGTTAATAATATAATCTAAACAATCAGTTTTATTGGTATCGTAAAACAATATATAATTTGAGTTTTTTTTTTAAAGCGACATATAATTTAGGACAAATAGAATGTATCTTATCCTAAAAGTTAATGAATAGTCGTAATTCTAACCAATAGCTACTAAAGTTTGCATAATTGCCACCATATAAATTGATCAATAAATCATATATATAATAACAATCCTTGAAACTGTTAATTTAACACGTGTTTGTTGTTGTGTACAAGTGTGAGTTATATGTCCCATATCGGATAAAAGAGTAAAGGTTGAACACCTTATAAGTAAGAGGACCCATAAACCCATTGTCTTAAGGTTTTGGGTAAAAGTGTGGCGTCTCTCTTGCAAGTGCGGTTGTTCTAACCTTGATGTGGACGGTCCCCCCAGTGACCCAACAGTGGTATCAAGATGTACTTGAAGTTGTGAATGAAGGCATACCAGCACTAGCAGCGAATGCAACTGATGTACAACAAGCAGCACATAAAGAATTGAAGAAAAAGGGGGAGCACGATAAAGTGATGGACTCACACTTGAGGGGGAGTGTCGTGTGCAAGTGTGAGTTATATGTCCCACATCGGATAAAACAGTAAACACTACAAGAAACTTGCCATTTAGCAACGGTAGAAACCGTTGGTAAAGGTCTCAAAAGCCGTTGGTATAGGTGATAAAACCTATACCAACGCCCACCTGCTACCGTCTAGGATACTATGCTTATACCAACGGCAAGAATGCCGTCCCAATAGCTTATACCAACGGAAAATTAGCTTGATGCTATAGATTTCGGAGCTATA
>Ga0228710_1000293_pt1 | contig 56331 bp, 21 predicted proteins | sample MedpolnodulmetaG_FD_177995 | JGI IMG/M metagenome (GOLD analysis project Ga0228710, IMG submission 177995) | Root nodule microbial communities from Medicago polymorpha collected in Santa Monica, California, United States - pink nodules | ecosystem: Host-associated > Plants > Roots > Nodule... | reverse complement strand
AAATATTTTGAGACTAAAATTGAAACAAATGTGATACTTGAATAAATAAATTTAGCCCTCGTGTCATGCCCTCATTGCATATTGAATAATATCATCAAACACTCTAATAAGAGCCTCTATTGATGACCTCTTTGGATATATGAGAAGCTAACCACCATTTGCGGCATTATCTGTAGAACCTATCTCTATTTTTGAATGCATTGCAAAGACAAACAATTCACAAGTATACATGCAGAAAATTGATGCCCCTAAGGATAACAACAATATCAACAAACTCGTATCAGATCAAAGATTGATTTCCACCTAAATAATTAAATGGGATACTACATGCATATAAGTAACAGGTAACATATGGGAAAATTATAAAACTTAGAGCAGGAAGTTAATGAAATGCAAAAGGTGTAGAGTAAAATCCCACATGGATAGTATCCTAGTACTGGAGTAAAAGCAAATGAAAAGTAATAGGTAGAGAGTAAACTCTAGAATTCTTTATATCATTACTTTGTTTTTACAAAAATTATTACTATTGATTAATCAACACATAAAAACACATTTTTAATAGTGTTGTAAGTTTGAGAACTTAAAACATAAAGCATCGCTCTAAACACTCTCAACAAATCACTGATAGAATAATCAAACAAGGGTCTTAAACTAAAAATGTATATAAAAAAGGAAATAATACAACGCAATATTAATGAAAGATCAAAAGCAAAAAAAAAAAACAGATAAAACGAGCAAGAATACTAATATTTTTTTTATGTACCAAAAAACAATAAAGTGCTTCGTTCCTTGACTATGAACACTAATAATAGTGTACAATTGGAAAATAATAACCTCAATCAGATCAAAGTACTTCAAAGGCCATGTTGGATTTGATCTGCAAAATAAAAAGAAAGCAATAAATTATTTTGATCAAAATATTTGCAAATAAAAGAAACAAATTTTCCTTCATCTCATGCCCTCATTGCATATTGATTTGAAATAAACTTTTGAAACTTGTGTTCTTTTCCATCACAAACAATCATGGCATTAACTAATATAGTTGCTAAAAAAAACTAATATAGTTCTTCAAAATTGAACTGCTACAATTACAATCAACAACAAAATTTGACTGCAGAGGTAAATATAGTTTATCTTTTGCGACCAAATAGAATGACAAAATCATAATATGTGTGGCCCGTCAATAGCCTAACTCGGACAAAAATAGAGTCCTAGATAGTGTGGACAATTGACACCAACATAAGTCAAGATGATGGCAAGGGTTTAGGACAGACATACAATACAAAATGCATTATGTAGTGCACAACTTTCTCTCTTTAAAAACCTAATCCTCTGTCCTCTCTCTAAAATTTCTTAGCAGCCTCTCTCTCCCTCCAATCCAACCACCCTCCACTAAGATGTAGATCTCTCTGGTGGTGGTGCGTTGACGTGTGCCTCTGCATCACCTCACCTCCGGCTATTTAGTGACCTCCGCACTGATAGTTTCATGAGGTCGTAGGAGCTACTCGTGGTGGTGTCCTCTTTTTCTCCGACGGACGGTTTTGTGGTGGTTTCGCGCTGTTGGTTTGTGTTTTATGGTGTTTCAGGTGGTTTTGTGGGTGGCGGTGTTAGTGGTGGTGGATCTCGTGGCGGTGGTGCGACACTGGTGGTGTCCCCTTTTTTCTCCGACAGATGGTTTCGTGGTGGTTTCGCGGTGTTGGTTTGCGTTTTGTGGTGTTTTAGGTGGTTTTGTGGGTGGTGGCGTTAGTGGTGGTGGATCTCATGGCGGTGGTGGTTTGCGGTGGTGTGACACTGTTTTCTGGCAGTACAACTGTCGTTTGGTGTCTGACGCACCTCTGGTGGTGTGTTGCCTTTCCTTCTCTGGTTGTCTCTCCCTCCAGCTCCTCTGTGTTTTCGTCGCTCTTCGTCAATTCTTCGCATCGTTGTATGTTGTTCATGCGTAGTTTTTGGTGGGTTGGATTCAGGTTTTGGGGTTTGCCTCATCCACGGTCGCAGTTAGGGGGTGGTTCTGTTGTTGTTTTTGTTTGGGAAGTTGTTGTTGGGTGGTGGTGTTTGCTGGTCCCGTCCATCTGTGTGTGTTCTTGCTGGATGCAAGAATTGGATTCAATAAGACTTTTTCCTGATGTTGCTTGAAAGGGTTATGTACATAGACAATCTGTGTTGATGGGTAGTTGCTCCTTGTACCTAAGGGATTGTTCCTATTGTAGTTGTTTCTCGGACTGTTGGGGGTTTGTTGTGGCTGGGTCGTTGGTGGTGTTGATGGGGGGCTGGTCGCCTTTGTCGAGGTACCTTCTTGTTGATGTTGTGGTTATTTTTCCTTCTTTCTGGTCGTCCAAGCTTTTGTGCGCTTTCCCAACCTCCCCCTCGTCGTCGGCTTTTGGTCGGCGGCGTCCTTTAGGTCTAGAAAGGGTCGTCCAGTTGTGGTGGATCCAGTTTCTGGAAGATTGGAGATTTTTCTCCTCCGTGAAGAAAGACGGTACAATGGTCTAGAGGGTGGCGTTGTTAAGGTGTTCGTGGTGGTTGATTTTGTGGCTGTCCTTGTTTGTTTATGTTCGAGCTGGATCGATTTGTGTTGTTGTTCCACCTTTTCTCCATCTTACGAATTTGGCATCGAGATTTTGGTGGACCGAGTTTTTTGACAGGTTTAGGTGTCTGCTCTGGTGGTTCGTGAGTTGAGGGGTGTCTTTTTTATTTGTGTCAGGAGTCTGGTGGGCCGATCACATTTGATTCGAGATCGGGAGCCAGTTTTTTTGACTCAAGTACTTTTAGGCTTTGTTGGTGTCTCCTCTGATATATCGGAAGTTGAGTGCTGGTCGAATCTGATTGTTTGAAGCAACAAATCAATGTTGGCTGCTTTATTGAACTCTGTTGGTGGTAATGGAAAATTAACGGTGTTGTTAATTTTTTCGCTGGGTGTTTTGGTGTATTTTTATTTTTCCTTTTTGGTGTAATACTTGGGATCTAATCCCCTATTTATATATAATATATTTTTCCATTCAAAAAAAAAAAGACATCAACTCAATTATATCACCATAGATGCTCGGGAAGAATTAGCATTCACTCTTTCTAATGGTCACGTCAAACAAGAGACTGAGGGAAAGAAGATAATGATTTGGGTAAAATAAAATAAAATTGAACACTTTATATAGAGAGCATAGGGAAAGAATACAGAGAAAGAGAAGGAAGCAACAAAGGAAAAGAAGAGCGGGAGGACATTTTTTCATAACAACCCCACTTTATTATATGAAAATTGCTCCCTTTCCAACATAAAATGCTCACTCCCAATCAAACTATCCAAAATACTCCCGCATGAGTTAACTCATGCAGGTGTATACCCCAGTGTAACTTAAGTCACGTTCGACACATGACTTAGGTCAGTGTGAGTTAACTTACGCAGGTGTATACCTCATTGTAACTTAAGTCAAGTTCGACACATGACTTAAGTCAGCATGAGTTAAACTCACGCTGGGTTCTGTTATAAAAACAGAACAGCTTCCTAGAAATTTCCAAAACTCCATTTGCGGTTTTGATCAAGAAAGTTGTGATTTTCTCCCACCTTAAGTCATTCAACGCTAATTACAATCACAAAATCAAGTAAGTGCTTATTATCCTATTGCATTAGCTTTTTTTTATTGAATTGTTAGATTTTTTGGATAAGTTGTCACATATTTAAGTTTTGTTGATTTTTGTTTTTTGATTTTATGATATTCGATGTTTATGATTTGATTGAATTGTTAGATGTTGATTAGAATAGAATTGATTGAATTGTGGTAGAAATCGTTAGGAATTGTTAGGAATTGTTTGAAGTTGTTAGGAATTTGTGGTAGAATTTTTAAGATAAGAGTAGGTTTTGATCTGATGTTTGCATTGTGTAGATATGTCTCAGAAACAGGGTGATGATTCTCAATTACAAAAAGAGGGTGAGAAGAAGAAAGAAAAAACCACTGTGACATGGCATGGTATCGAATGTGAAGGAACCGGACAAAAATGCAAGGCGAATGAGCCCGTGTACGATTTCAACAAGATGAGACGGAGCGGAAGAACCTGTTATTTTGGTCCGTAGCCAAAAACAGGTGTCCTAGGAACTGTCGAGGACAACCCAATTGACTTAAGTGACGAGGGAGATTATTAAGTGTAATGGTTTGTAATGTCTTGATTTGTTGGATTTTTTTTTTATGTTTTTTTATATGTTGTGCATTTTGGTATTGAATAAATTTGAATAAAGTTGTGTATTGAATAAATTTAAATAAAGTTGTGTATTGAATAAATTCGAATAAAGTTGCATATTGAATAAATTCGAATAAAGTTGCACAAGTACACAAAATCAATTCAAAAAATACACAATTTTATTTAGTTTTAATTTCATCTACGTTACATTACATTCTCCCTAAATACGTGGTATCATCATCATGATGTTGAGTTTAAATTATATTCTTGAAAGTTTGCCGAAAATGTCGGCATTGAAGTGTCTTATATTTTGGGTAGAGATTTCCACCATCCTTTGAAAATTCAAAAGAATGAAGAGAACAAGACATGTATTCTACTGAATCAACTTTATAGGTTATCACATTGAATCCATTCGTATAGGATGAGTAGGGACGTAAAGGAATGCATTTTAATACATTCTTTTGAACTTAATCTTACTGCACTGCCAACCGACAAGTTTAAATTGACAAAGAAGCATGATCAAGTACAAAACAACATCTTAGAGGTGTGTTCCCTTACATCCTAATCATCATATACAAAGGAATTCGATGTGAAAACATATATAATTGATTCGGTAAAATACATGTTGTGTTCTCTTCATTCTTTAACTTTTCAAAGAATCTTGCAAATCTCTACACTAAGAATAAGACACTTCAATGCCGACATAGTCAGGAAACTAGCAAGAATTAAACTTAAATTCCAACAAAATAAAAACATTACATGATAATGATTATACCTAAACATAATCTTATGATAGAGTTTAAATTGTCATCTCGTCCCTTAATGAGTTGGTGGATTGGTGGGCCGGCTCGTAAACAGATATATTTTCTCGTTAACATGCACCAAATTTTCTACTATGAATGATAAAATAATATAATATATTTAGTTATTCATGTGATTTATTGTTGCTATCACCAAAAAAACTTACTAACAAAATAATCAAAATAATTTGTAAAATAAATAATAATTAATAGTTGCATACTATTGTCCCTTCGGGGACATCCGATAAAGAAGAGTTGCATACTATTGATTTTTTTTTTGTAATTCAAATAATTTGTCAATAACAAAATTAGAACAACGACAACTTTCTTTTAAAATTAACTCACGGGGCTTCTAATTTTCATTTTCAACTCTTCACTAGCGTAGCCGCATAGGGGAGAAGATTCTCTCCAGAAACAGAAACAAAACAGGAGAGTGTAGTGGAATAACCACCCCACATTTTTCTATGATTTACTTAGTTAAAATTATTAAATAACCATTTAATGGTTGAGATTGACACTGGATTGAATCCAGTGAAAAATCCACTGGAAAGAATCCCCATTCACCGCGTAGGTGGTTCGTTTTGGACTTTTGATACTCGTTGGATCTTCAACTCTTGAACTGGGTTTATTGACTCTTGGATTGAGCCTCGAGAATATAGCATAATATTATTTTACTCTAGATAATGATAGTATTTATTTTACTAAATATAGTTTTACTTGTAACAAAAAAAAAGTAAATAAAAGTTATAGTAATCTTGGTATTATTATAAATTATAAATTATAAATTTACTAATGCAACTTTTTTAACATAATAATGAAACATATTTTTAGATAAATATTTAAAGGGTTAAATATGTTTTTGGTTCTTACAAATATATCAACTTTTTGTTTTAGTCACTTTAAAGTTTTCCTTCAACTTTTAGTCCCTGTAAATTTTTCAATCACTACTTTTGGTCTCTATTTTTAAGTAATTTTTTGTATTTTTTAATGAAATTATGCAGAAATGTATAGAATATTGTAAAAATCACTCCAAAAAAATAGAATTTTTTAACAAAATATATATTAAATATGAATTTTTTACCACAAAAAATATAAAGTTCATATTTAATCCATGCTTTGGTAAAAATTCTAATTTCTTTTGGAGAGATCTTTATAATATTATAAATTTTTCAACAAAATTTTATTCAAAAATATGAATTCAACATACAAGTTTACTTTAAAGGATGGACCAAAAGTGAAGATGAAATTTTTTTGGAGGACTAAAAGTTGAAGAAATTTTTTAGAGAGACTGAAACGAAAAATTGACATATTTATAGGTACCAAAAACATATTTAACCCATATTTAAATGGAAATGAAATTTAGTTTCTTTTTATTAAGAAATTCAGTTTTAAATACACAAATATTAAAATTTATTTTGGTAGTTATACATGTAAAATTTATTTGGTCCCAAACAACAATTGATAAGAATTAATTTCATAAGATCATATTTAAGCAAAAATCATTTTACCTTCAACTCACTTTTAAATTACATCAATTTTGTCTAAAACAAGTTTATCAAAATTAATTATCATTGTTGAAGAACCAACACACACAGAGCTATGCCTCTTTGATATTTCTCTCTATTTACACCTAAAAATAATTGTCATGTTAATCAAAATCACCATATAGGAGATTAGAGTTTATATGAGTTTTATCCGAGTCGATGGAAGGCTATGCGAAGACTATATCAACCAAAATAAGGATAGTTGACTGTTTATCAAGTCTATTAACTAGTATGTGAGTATGAAATATCTCAGACTAAGTCGAAGCTCACTAGAACTGGATGATGAGGTATCAAACCCACACTCCTTATTTACAACTCCACCAACTGCAAGGAACAATGAATATAAATGCACAATTTATGGAAAGTTGCGCATTATGGACCTTGTCAACGTATCATGTCTTGATATGGGAAGCCAACAACCGAATATGGGGTGCCACAAACCCCTTTGTGAGGGAAAACCAATACACTATATGCAAAAATAGTCATGCGAGTCTAGACATTGTAGTCCATGTCGTTTCAGTCGGTAAGAATAATATCTTCTACTTTGTACAATGTATTAAACATACAATCAATCAAAGTATAACTATTTTTGTCATTTTATCCATTTATCATTATGCATTTATCTTAAATTTTACATGCATTTAGTCTAGTAGCAAAACCCCCAAAATAGTCGTATTTAATGCTCTGACAAATCAGTTAAGGAACCCACTTATAGGGGAAACAATTTAGTCCATAGTGTTGATCGCTTGAAGGAAAGGAATCACAATTGAGGACATCGGTCAATACCTCGTCTAATTCATCAACAATTTTGGCACGTCTAGTGGAACAATACAACCTTTACCACTGAAAAATTATGTTCTCTAAGTCGATACCATGTTTAGCTTATGCACGTAAGATCTAAAAAGAGTATTGGCAGCAGTGGTGGATCTTGACTAATTTTTTAGGGGGTGCCAAATATTCATAGAATGTATATATATAAACGTTTTCATAAGCAAATACAAATTGTTATTCGGTGAAGACAATTGTTGAAAATATAAAAAGGAGCCCGGAGGACTCGAACTCATGGCCTCGCGATACATAAGACCTTCAATTTCCGCTACGACACATGCAAAACCAATTAAATGAAATATGATGCCTAATATAGTGATTGGCAGTATGGATGAACGATCATCATCGACAACTATAAGGTCAAGCTAACAAAGACCAAACGAGCCTTCATATATGTTAGGAATGCCAACACATGTGACTCATTTTAATGTGTTTAAGAAGCACAACCGATTGATACATATGGAACTCCATTAGTAATTACAGTATCTTTCATTAGACAACCGATTGGCATTATACTGAAAATCAATAAAACAAAAACAAAAAGTAAAAGGCTTAATTGCACTTTTGGCCCCCTATCATTCCAAAAGTTGCGATTTTGGCCCCCTAACTAATTAAAATACAAAACAGCCCCCTATGTATTGGATCTTTGGCAATTTTGGCCCCTAAGGCCACTTTTGACTTAGTCTTCGCTGACGTGGCACCCCCTAACTAATTACACGTGGCACCTCACTTAAGGGATGTGGGTGCCACGTCAGCGAAGGCTAAGTCAAAAGTGGCCTTGGGGGCCAAAACTGCCAAAGATCCAATACATAGGGGGCTGTTTTGTATTTTAATTAGTTAGAGGTCAAAATCGTAACTTTTGAAAAGATAGGGGTCAAAACTGCAATTAAGCTAAAGTAAAAACAATATAATACTGTTCATCCTTTCAAAAAGATGATATTGTTCATTTTGTTTCCATTTCACCGTCATGGTTAATATAGTACAAGGAATGAAATTCACGCTAGAAAATACGTTGCACGTTCTTCTCTTTTTTCTTCATTCCGACCCCACTCTTACAAATTTACAATGAAACCATAAAAAAGGGAAAAAGAGCAAATCCTAAAATGGATAAAAGAAAAAGTTGGATTTGGTAACATAAATAAAATCCAATCTGTTAAATCCTACAGTCACGCCACTCGTTCACCAATCACAAGCGGCCAACTACGTTATTATTGGAGTAAACTTGGTACCAAACGTAACCTTAATAATTTTCCTGAAATGACTGTATAGTCCTCAAACGTTTGACACTGTTTATTGGATTTTTTCAGACAACCTCTGGTAGTTGCCGTGGTCCGGCACATACTGAATTAAACGTGTTTAGAAAGGGAAAGAGTGTAGACTAGTAGTAGCAGAAGATCAGGCGCGTGCAGAAACGCGTTGTTACTCGAATTGGGGGCGGACATCGCGAACTCCTTTTCAAGCAGTCGACCCCGCAATCTCTCTTGCAATCTCTTTTTCATTAAATATAATATTTACGCCAAATATTTTAAGGCGTTTAAGATTTTGTCAAAACTAATTTTATATTGGTCATATTAACTAGTGTCCTTGTTACATTAGTTAAGAATGTCAAAAATAAAAAAAAATTCATTAATAACAACTTTTTGACTTTTAAAAAGTTAAAATTTCACTTTTTATCGGTGGCGGAGCTAAGATTAATATAAAGTTTGGGCAAAAAAAAAATGCAACACATTTTTTCTCTGCAATTTTCGAGATGCAGGTCTCTTTCACTATTTGGGTTTGGGATAAATTGCATTTGCAGCAAATAATCAACATTCAAAGAGGTTTACATAAGAAATTGCAAGCAAATAAAAAAATCTAAAGAAATAGCCGAACAAAAAAATATACATGAGAAATTTATAGGGGTTTATATAAGAAATTCAAAAGGATTTACATAAAAAATTGCATAAGTTTTGGGCTAGAGCCTGGGCAACGGCCCAGGCTAGCCGGGCCTTGGCTCCGCCCATGCTTTTTACCAATTTCCAATGTAAAATTTCCCATTTTATATATTTATCGATATATGAGAATTTTTCTCTCGATAAAACCTATATGAGAAAATTGATATACTTAAATTTTGAAACTAATAGTTATTTTAATAATATCAACATTAATTTAGTGTTTCTATTCTCTTAAAAAAAAAAATTGTGTTTCTATTGATTTTTTATATGTAAACTAGTGAAATTAAAAAATTAAAGTAGATTAGAATAAACTATTTTTCTATATTTATGTCATGATACATTGTTTTTCCCTATATTTATGAGAATTGGATAATAAGAAGAATAAAGAGTAAATAAATTGATTTTATATTTAGCAAAATTACCGTCAATCACATTTTTTTTAAGATAATTACCGTTAATCACATTAAAATTAAGATGATCGTGAATTTGAGAAATGACAATTATGAGAATCGATTGAAGTGTGATTTTTATATGTTATTGTTATGAGATTTTTCTATAAAATAAGATTTTGTCAAAAAAAAATATATAAAAAAAACTCTATTCCTAGGTAGACGTCGCAATCAATCGTTTGTTGGATGTTCGAAGTTCAAACTTCGACCTCTGCATATTACAATACATTGTCCTTACCAACTGATTTACGCTCACGACAACAAACATTAACATTTTAATTATTTATTTCTATTAATAAATTATAAAAATTCATATTTCGAAAGTATTCCTTAAGACGATCGAACAAATTATTACATGCTAACATTTCTATTTATATATTAGCTAAAAACTACGGTAAAATTAAGTTATGTCAATAATGTATATTGTAAAAAAGCGGCATGTGCTTAGAAACAAATGGAGCATGATTTTGGCAAAGATTGTTGAATTAATAAAAAGTTTAACTTGACAATGATGGTGCATATCAATTAAACTCTTATAGTTTTTATTAAAATACATGGAATAAATAGATATCATTCATTTTTTAAGAGAAATATGTCATTGAAAAATGTTTTGGAATCAATCTTCGCAGTTGCACAAAGAATATTTCGATCTCTCAAAGAAGAAAAACAATACCCTTTCTGTTTTTGAGTCTTCATGTGGAGTTTGACGCTTCATATACTGAAAAAAAAATTAATTACAGTTGTAGTCTCCCTATTTAAAAAATCACTAAATTTTGGTATCTCTTTAAGATTGTTCACCTTAAAAATGACGATATATCATATTTAAATTGAAGTTTTTAACGAGCTTTCTTGTAATTTCATAAGTTTTGATCACTCTGCATCATTCGATTGTATGAAATTACATTTAAAATATATTGCATCATCAGTTTTTAGTAAAAAATATGTGGGAGGGGTCAAAACCGAGTGAAAATATAAGGACCAAAATTAAAATTAAACAAAAAAAGGTAATATTTTATAGATTTTTTGTAACGGTTTTTTATTTAAATATTATAAAACGACTATGACCAACAAATGTTGACTCTATTAAAATGTGCGAGTCTCACAAAAAACTATGTTTGAATGTTGACTAAGAGAATACACGCATTTAATGTACAAATAATATTTCAAATGTATTGAAAATTTATCTTATCTGTTATCCTAACCACCAAACAGGTCTTTAAGAAAAACAAGAATCTTAAGGAAAACAGAGAGAAAAAAATTATGTTATGAGATAATTTTTTATTTATAAAGTAGTAACATATAACATGAATCGGAGAGAATACTCCAGTTGATCTATCAAATTGTAGTATCATAAATCTTCTCTTTCACATTTTTAATATTTCAAAACAATCTTTAAGATTGTAGGTTATTGATTAAGTTCATCACTGTCTTTGAATCTTTTATCAGGTATATTATTGACATTATTAATTTAATTTTAAATTTATCGATGAAAATACCAAATTTATTATTTTTTTGAACAAAAATATTAAAAAATACCAAATTTAATAGGGAAATGATAATCACGGCACTGATTAAGAATACTAAAAAGAAAATTATATAATAGGTTTTTTTTTACTAGGAAAATTATACAGTAGTTATTGCATTAATTACTAATTACTAATAAAGAAAAATTTGAATTTCACTCTGCTTCGCGCATTAGAATCTTATGCTTAGTAATCCCGAACCTTGCATGTATTATGTTTTGTTCATACCAACTGAGTTAAAATCACGAGATCACCAACTATACCTCTAAACCTTGCTAAATTATTTCTCACCGATAAGTCTTTTAGTGTTTACTTTTTAGAAACTCCTCCTAATGAATTTAATAAAAGTCTTATTTTTTTATAACATATTCCAAGTTTGCATGCTAGTAACGTTCATATAATTTCTTAGTTTTTGTTTTCTCAACATTTCCTTTTTTTTTTTAATCAAAAACAAAAATCCTGAATAACATTTATAATAGTTTTAGAAATTATTTTGGAATATTAATTTCAAGTTTATTATATTTTTAGTTATTTAATTTAATTTCAGATAACAATTTAGTCATTTATTATTTTTTTCATTTCAATTTTTTCATTTTTGTCCATTTACATATAAATTTTTAAGTTTCGAATATAATATTCATATACAAAAATAGATGAAAAACCATATATTTGAAGATTAAAATGTTATATGTAGGGGGCGAGGTTCAAACCTCAGACACCCCACTTCTTCACATTTAAAATATATGCGCTCAAGCCACTAAACTACTTAAAAAAATGTCATGATAAAATTAAATCATGAATTTGAAGCTTAAAATCAATATGCAAATTTGACAAAAATAAAATATATATGTGTTGTGAATTCGTTGAAAAAATCACACCAATAAAATACTTGATGTGTGGAGCAAAATAATCAAGTAACCAAAACAAGTGGGTGAACGTTATAAACACAAGAAAAAGTAGAAAACTGCTAGAGAAAGAAAGAGAGAACACACGAAATTTGTTTACCCAGTTCGGTCCAATACTGAACTAGTCTGGGGGAGAGAGCAGTTCTCGTTCCACTATAATGATGAGTAACGTGGTCGAAAGCTAGTAACGTCGTTTCTAATTTTGGTATTCATAATTGGTGGTCGAGCCCGCTTTTATGTATGGGCATCAACTGGCTTTGTTGTAATATTGACAGGATTTTATTCTTTCCGTGATTGTTTTGGCACACCTTGTGCTGTAACAATTACATTGTCCGTGGTAATATAATTCATTTTTGTTTGTTCAAAAAAACTTTACAAAAGATATATCAAAATGTTACAAGAATAAGTCCTCAAACTTAATTTTACCCAAAATCTCAATCTCTTCCCAGACCTAATTCTACCTAAAGTCTCAATCTCTTCCCGTGACCAAGAGACTCAATCCTAATAGTGTTTTCCAAGGAGAATCAATCCCAACCCTAATGTTTGTTGCCAAAAACTCTACAAACCCCAGTTTTTGTTTTGCTTCTAAACCCTTGTTTTTAGCTCTCTACATGTTTACATCTGATGATACAAGGTTTATATTTATAGAGAAATATAGCTAATAAATCTGGAACGAATATCACGCTGAAGATATTTTTTTTTTTCCTCCTTCAGTGAAAGAGTATTTGCATCAAATATTCTCTTTCAAAATATATTTACATCAAATCTTCCTTCATACGACACAAAAATATATTTATTGTCCATAAATATATTTTCAGCACAATATATTTGAAACAAATCTTTTATATTTTTAGCAACAATATTCTTCATCAAATTGTGAGTCATAATATAACAATATGCAAATGGATCAAAAAATAAAATTGAAATTAAAGAAATATAAATAACTAAACTATTATCTAAAATTAAATTGGGTCATGCTAACGTGTGCTCTAAGAGCACATGTTAAGGAATCCATAAGTAAAAATATTATCTAAAATTTTGTGCATTTTATTTATTATAAATTCAAAAATTAAATTTAATGTACATATTTTAACAAATATTTATTATATTTACTTCATTAACTTGTGTCTTAAGGGTATAAATTAACTTTTTCTCAATTAAATTACCATTAAGAGAGAGAAATAAAAATATAAAAAAGGGGAAGAGACCACATAGTGAAAAATATATGTGCACAAGCTGGCATTGACAAGATTCAGAGAGGAGATTGTGTTGGATTTAATTTCAAAGCTAAAAAGGGGTTTTGTGATAGCAACAAAAAACAAATATCAAGAATCAAGATAGAAAAAAGTCATTGACTTTCTGATTACCTCACATAGTCACTGTAAGTCAGCTCCACTATCATTTTTTAATATTGTTATTCAATCTAGATACCATTTTTTATGTCACACACTATAATACTATTCTATCTGTCCTTTTCTCTTCCACAGATCCAAAAGTGCGACAACAATCTCAACAAAACACATTCATTTTAAAGAAAAATAATAATAATATAAATGGTCATATTAACTTGTGCTCTTAAGAATAAGTTAAAGAGCTTAAAAAAGAGATTAAAAATAAATTTTACTGTATATTGAAAGTATAATTTTTACAACTTTTTTTAAGATATTGAATGCACAAGTTTCAAAATTTTTTTTCTATATTTGTCTTCTTAACTTATGCCTTGAAATTTTTTATTTTATGATTTTTTGAAATCAAAATAAATGATTTTCATCATTATTAAAATTAAATGCAGCTACCGTCAAATTCATCAACCATAAATTTAATTTTCATTTTGAAAAGAAAATAAAAACCATAACTTTTTCTTTTCCTGTGGAACCCATTAGTCCTATTTGTTTTTGGGTCCTTTTACATTTCTCACTGTCAAATTAAAAGGTATCATTTTCTTCGTACCTTGGTTGGTTTGTAACCATCTAACTTTTCTTCATTTCTTTGTTTCTCACTTATAACATCATCAGTCTTGTGTTGTGTTTGTGTGAGGAGAGAGAAATAGAAAGAGAAAGATAAAAGAGAGAGAGAATGAAATGTCAACCAGTTGTTTTTGCTTAGATTTGGTGTTGTGTGTGAATATGACTATGAGATACATGTGTGTGAGATAAGGTTTTTTTCTTTACCTTATTTTGATGTCTTTTTTTTATCTACAAAAAAAGAAAAACAAAGACAATAATCTTTGATTAAATTCTTTTTTTTCTTCCATGCAATGTTTTTGGATTTTCTCTTTCAGGGTCTCTGTCAAAATTCTCAATACTGACAAGAAATTGGTCAAGTGTGAAATATTAGAAAATTGGAGACTTTTTTCTTTCCCTTATGTGTCACTGTTCTTGCTGTTGTGGGTTCAGACATGAGAAGCATGTGTGAACCTTGTTGGATCAGAAAGGAAGACACTTTCTTCTTGTCCTGTTGTAACCTTTTTCATCTGTTTCTTCTGAATTAGGCTTAAGAGAGAGAAAGAAAAGATAAAAGTCTTGTTTGTGGGGTGTTGACAAGGAAATAGCTTTTTGCTTATTTTCTACTTTTTTAATCAAAAAATTCAATCTTGTCAGTTTTTGGCTTAATCTGAGATAAAGGGTCAAAAAGTCAAAGGGTTGTGTGGAATCAAAAACTGAAAAGTTCATTGGCAAAAGTGATAGTGACGATTGCTGGTATTAAAAAAATAAACTTGAGGACATAAGACTCAGAATGGAAGGAATAGAGAGTAGTATTCTTTTCAGACAAGTTTTAGGAGAGAAAAAAAAGTCTTATTTTTTTTATGGGGTTTGAGAGTGTGAACAGTTCCTGTAAGGTTGCAAGACTTGCCACTGATATTTCTATACCCTTTTCTAGTTCAATGCAAAATCCATCTACCTTCTTCTCAACTGTATGCTTAATCTTATATCTTATTTTATAGTTGATTAATCTTTATTGGTTTTGGATTTGATTTGTGCATGTTGGTTATTTATTCATTCATTCATTACTCTTTGTTATTGCTGATGAGACTATTTTCTACAGCCAAGAAAAATGGAGGGGCAGAGTGAGATTGGTCTCACTGGTGATAGTTTAGATACTGGTCTGCTTGGGAGAATGAGAGAGGATGAGTATGAAAGCCGGTCCGGAAGCGATAACTTTGATCTTGAAGGATTATCCGGTGATGATCAGGATGGTGGTGATGATGGTCAGCGTAAGAGGAAGAAGAGATACCACAGACACACTCCTAATCAAATTCAAGAGCTTGAATCGTATGTTTATATCAATTTCTTGCCATTGTTCTTTGTTTTTAACTAATGTGGTTCTGTGATTGATCCATTTTTCTCTTATTGTTTTTTTCTTTTAGTTTCTTCAAAGAGTGTCCTCATCCTGATGAAAAACAAAGGTTGGATCTTAGCAAGAGACTTGGCTTGGAAAATAAACAAGTCAAATTCTGGTTTCAGAATCGTCGAACCCAAATGAAGGTGAATATTAAATACCATGTTTCATTTTCTTTTAAAATCCGCAATCACAATCTGAGTTGCGGCATTAAGGTTTTTAATGTCTTTGCAACAAGGCTGCTTAAGCCGCATTTTTTTGTGATTCTCCATAATATCAAAGATCATGAAAGCGATTTAAAAACTTGTTAAACACAGCAGTTATTGCATTTGTATTAATAGAGATATTGTAATTGTAATTTTTAACAATTAACTGATTTTGTTTTTGTTGAATCAGACTCAACTGGAAAGGCATGAGAACATAATGCTTAGGCAGGAAAATGACAAGCTTAGAGGCGAGAATAGCATGATGAAAGAAGCAATGGTGAATCCAATATGCAACAACTGTGGTGGACCAGCAATTCCTGGCCAAATATTGTTCGAAGAGCACCAGATTAGAATTGAAAACGCTCGTCTAAAGGACGAATTGAACCGTATATGTGCCTTAACAAACAAGTTCCTTGGCAAACCAATATCATCATTGGCTAATCCCATGGCTCTACCAACCTCAAATTCTGGTCTAGAACTTGGTATCGGAAGGAACGGTTTTGGTGGTGGTTCAAGCTCCCTCGGCAATCCTTTGCCAATGGGACTTGATCTTGGAGATGGTCGCTCAATGCCTGGTATTAGTTCACCAATGGGATTGATGGGAAGTAGTAGTGATGTTCAGCTTGAGAGATCGGCTCTAATAGATCTTGCATTGGCTGCTATGGATGAATTATTAAAGATGGCTCAGACTGATAGTCCTGTTTGGATTAAGGGTTTGGATGGAGAGAGAGACATATTGAATCAAGAAGAGTATGCACGGTTGATTTCTTCTTGTATTGGTCCTAAACCCGCTGGTTTTGTCGCTGAAGCTACGAGAGAAACTGGGATAGTAATAATCAACAGTTTAGCACTTGTGGAAACTTTGATGGATGCGGTATGATTATCAAATACTCAACCTCTTAGTCTTCTTTGTAATTTAACCGTTTTTGATAGGAAATTTTGTAGCCAACGTTTTCTAAGTGATATAGTTTTTGTTTTTTAATTACCATCAATGTTTATGCAGGTTTGTTTAGTATATTGTTTTAATTGATTATTCTTTTCTTGAATAGAATCGATACGCAGATATGTTTCAGTCTATGATTGCTAGATCTGCCAACCTTGATGTTTTATCTGGTGGAATCGGTGGAACCAGAAATGGGGCTATACATTTGGTACGCTTTTTTTTCTGTTGCTGTGTATTAGTTTGCTTCAATGTGCCTTGGTTTGCAATAGCTTACTAGGATTATGCAATTTCAGATGCATACCGAGGTTCAATTGCTTTCACCACTAGTCCCGGTTCGTCAAGTGAGAATCCTTCGGTTCTGTAAGCAGCATGCAGAAGGTGTATGGGCCGTGGTTGATGTTTCCGTTGAGATTGGTCATGATCCTTCTAATGCACAACCATTCATAAGCTGTAGAAGACTTCCTTCTGGCTGTATTGTGCAGGATATGCCAAATGGTTACTCCAAGGTAAGTGCCAATCCAATTTTTATTTTCTCTCTTTCTTTTATCTTGCGTTTTTTGTACTTTGAAGTTTGTTTTCTTTATAGTGACTGCTCTATCCATATAGAATAAGATTGAACTTTGCCTGAGAAATCGGTTTTTTAGTAGTTTTTTACTTGTTTACTTGAGAAGATGCTTATTGTCTGTACTTAGATTGTCCACTTCTAGTACTCCTAGAGATTAGTGAATCAAGGCTTATATTGTTTTAGCTTTGAAACTTCATATATCTTTTGGCATCTTTTAGTATTTAAAACTGCATGAAAATTTTAAATCTTGGATTTTTCAATCTTTGTTGTATAAACAATACAGTTGATGCTTCTATTCCTGTCTCCTTTAGTATAAAATATTTGTTTTTTACTGTGTACGAGACCAATATGACCTGGATCCAGTTCTCTGCTGCTAATGCTATATAAAATATAATGGAGACATGTGTTGTGTTAATCTGTGCCTTTTAATATAATTAGACAGATTTTATAATTTACTATAATAATTATGAAAATTCTATAATCTGCCAAGTGTGTCGGGATTCACCTCTATCCTTCTGACATCTGTATCAATTTTGTATTTAAACTCAATCCTCTACAAACATCTTACCTATGTTACTAATTTATAATTTATAATTAGCCTAGGGCATTATGTCAATTGTCAACATTTTCTGAAATAGATAATATTTTTGTATCATTGCATTGAATATGTTGGATAGTAACGCAAGATAAGTTGCATTGTTGTAGGTCACTTGGATTGAGCACTGGGAGTATGATGAGAGTATTGTTCACCAACTCTATCGTCCGTTGCTTATTTCCGGTTTTGGATTTGGCGCTCATAGATGGATCGCCACCCTCCAAAGGCAGTGTGAAGGCTTGGCTATCCTCATGTCCTCTTCCATCTCTAATGATGATCACACCGGTAAAACAAATCACGTGCATGAATTTAAATCATTATATTTTCTAATCACTTGTTAACTACTAATTAAATGGTGTAAATTTGGCATGTTGATTTTGCAGCATTGAGCCAAGCTGGTAGAAGAAGCATGTTGAAGCTGGCGCAACGTATGACCAACAACTTCTGTTCCGGGGTTTGTGCTTCATCTGCTAGAAAATGGGACAGCCTCCAAATGGGGACTCTGAGTGATGACATGAGAGTTATGACTAGGAAAAATGTTGATGACCCTGGCGAGCCTCCCGGTATCGTGCTCAGCGCTGCAACATCTGTTTGGATGCCAGTTTCACGACAAAGACTGTTTGATTTTCTACGTGATGAAAGGCTTCGAAGCGAGTGGGACATTTTGTCTAATGGTGGACCCATGCAAGAGATGGTTCACATTGCCAAAGGTCAAGGGCAAGGAAACTGCGTTTCTCTCCTTCGTGCTAATGTAAGTTTTACTTATCCGTTCAAATCCAAATCATACGTTAGCTACAGAGAAATCATAAATAGGACGTATACAGCTTAAACAATCCTCCTTATAAGTTGGTTTTATGAGATTGGGTAAGCTATAGATAAAACTGTTGTTTGGAATTGGATGTTGGTTTTGTTTTTGGTTTTGTGTGATTGGGTTAGCGTCAGACTATTATTTGCATGTTGATTTTGTATGAATATGAATACAACCAAAACCGAAAATCTTTGTTGTTTTTGCAGGCTGTTAATGCGAATGATAGCAGCATGTTGATTCTGCAAGAAACTTGGATGGATACATCATGCTCGGTGGTGGTGTATGCACCGGTTGACGGGCAATCATTGAATGTGGTGATGAGTGGTGGAGATTCTGCATATGTTGCACTCTTGCCTTCAGGCTTTGCCATTGTTCCTGATGGTAATGATCCCTCTGGCTACGGCATGTCAAATGGTACTTTACAGAAAGGTGGTGCTGGCGACGGTGGTGGAAGTTTGCTCACAGTTGGATTCCAAATTCTGGTGAATAGTCTTCCCTCTGCTAAGCTCACAATGGAGTCAGTTGATACTGTGAATAATCTCATCTCATGCACCATTCAGAAGATCAAAGCTGCACTTAGAGTTGCATAACAAAACCATTTTGTTAATGCAATATGCTGATACACCTTGTTTTGTGAACTTGTTTTTTGGTTTTATTAATTTTTTGAACTGGTGAGAAAGGGGTTATACATTTGGTTGTATAGGAAGGGTCGCTTAAGGAAGGTTTCGAGTCAAGAACGAACCGCAAAAAAAGGAACTCGTGGCGTTGCTGATGGTGATGCATGCATGCACTTTGTGAGAGTGCAAACAAGTTTTCTAGTCATGGTGGTTCGGGTATTGACTTGTTGACCTGCGAGTTAGTCTTTGCATTCTTACATGCATATCCAAAACATATGTGTCTGTTCTGTTATTAATGCCGTCCTTTACAGTTGCAACTTGCAAATGGGAACTGCTGAACTATTATGACTTTTTTTAATGCATTTTTCATGTTTTGGTATTTTATATTTTGGTCATAAATTTTCTTCTTTCTTTTTATTGTTCATTTATTTGGTATACTAAAATTATTTTAATTTCAAAAGATGTCATTATCACCTTTTCCTCCAGAAGTTAACAAAAAATTTATAACCATTTTATGCCAAATGTTAATGAGTAGTGTGAAAGGATATTAGGTTTGTTTCTTTCATTTTAGAAGACAAGTTTTTTTTTTGATTCTACCGTCCTTACCTGAAATGTTAGACGTTCTAGAGATTCTTCTAATTGCTCATAAGAGTAAGTTATCTCGTGGGGAGAAAAGTAGGAAATGACTATTAACTTCTTGCTCAAATTAGTTGATTATTAAGTATCAAGATTCAAGAGACTTTTATATTTTTTTCTCATGGGTAGACGAACTGACAAACATCATTTGAAATTCACACAAAAATTGGAAGGTCATGAGTTCAAACTTAGGTGAAAGTGTGCAGTAATATTTGCATTGTCAGTTGAGTTAGGTCTTACGAAGGTCGTAGATGAAGTAATATTGACATTGTCGGTTGAGCTGAGTCTTATGAACTTTAATATATTTTTGGAAAATGCTAACAAGTCTATATTTTTGTAATAAAGCCTTTACTGTATTTGTGCGAATAGCTTCTGTATAGTAATACATGCTTAGTTTTTATCCATTGTTTTAATTTCATTCATTGGTTTTTATCCATTGTTTTAATTTCATTCAATTTCAAAAAAAATTGTACAACATCTTTGAATTTTTGTGGTGATGCCCGCTTTGCAAGATGCATTTTCTTTTGAATCAATACAAGAATCTTTTTTTAACTCAAGATGCATAGCATAAATAGGAAGGAACTGCGTACATGTATTTTTTAAACATTTTTGCTAATTTTCTTCCTTTTTAAATCTTTATCAATTCTCAAATTTTTTCGATTAATATTATAGATATAATGAGGTATTATAGCTAGCCAACAGAAGAAAAAAAAACAAATGAGGTATTTACAGTAATAAAATAGTAATTATTTTGCCATGTTCCTAGGGATCTTGCTAAAAAAAAAGTTCCTAGGGATCATATATGGTATACCAAGCCCAAAGAATAACTAGCTGCCATTCATGGGACCATGGGTGGAAATAGCTCAATTGAACTAGATTTTACACAAATAGGGTGACCTATTAGGTAGTAATTATGAACATATTGAACTTGTTAGTAGTAATTTTCTACAGTTTGGGATGCTACTACTTTAAGGAAAGAAATTGAAGAGCACTAGATAGATTCTATAATTTGGTGTGCAATAATATGGGCATTATGGTTAGCCAAGAACCGTGTTGTGTTTCAACTTTCAAGGGGATTTTGTTGACTGACAATATTATTGCCACATAAAGCTACTATCATGGTGGCTAGGTCATTATGAGGTATAGAAAAGAAAGAAAAAAAACAGGTTTGCATTTTTCTTCTAGCTGGTTTAACGATTCCTTTGAATGTCTGAAATCAATTGCAATTTTTTTTTTTGTTTTAAAAACTCGGTATCCGATCTAAGAATCGACTAATCCAAGGGGACTAATCCCATCGCCCAAAGGATTAACATATCAATTGCATGTTAATTGTAATGTGTTGGAGTATCACTAGTACTAGACAACTTGTCCTTCAAAGGGACTATGGATTCTCGCATTGTGGGATGTGTGGGCAATGACCTGCACTTAACCTTGAAAAACAATTTTTTTTTATAGAATTTAATACATCAAAAAATAAATGATATGGCAAATAAAGACCTATGTTATTATAGATTGTGCCTTTAAATATGCAAGATGTTATAGTAGTCTTTAAATGTATTAAAATGACAAACACAAACTTAAAAGTGTCTTTCATTAGTCATTTTGATCTTTAAATGTGTCTTTAGTTAGTTAATTTAGTCCTCAATGTATTTTTACTAGTCAATTTGGTTTATACAATTATTTACAAAATTTTTTTTTTGTTGATAAATTCCAATATTATAGTGATCACAACACATCACACATTTATTCCTTAAAAAAAACACATCACACATTTATAGACAAAAATTACTTTTTTAATTTTTTTTTTGTTAGAACTACACGTATGTGAAAATAGATATATAATGCAGAATTTATGAGTTGTCTCTAGTCCACAGTACTATCCTTTAAAAGAACATATACCATATACTACTATAAGGTTGTACATTGTCCACAAAACTTTAACTCTACGAACATTCTCACTCATTCAATCTTAACAAGCAAACATATATCGGCGGTGAATTAGACTTTTCTTACAAGATAATTAACACTTTTATCACGTACTACATCAGACATGGACATGAACATGAACATGAGAAGGTCGATTTTTTTCCCATGTTGCTACATGTTGCTAGAATCAATGATAATCTTACTCTCTGACATCTTGTTGAAAGTGGTTGACCATTTGAAGCTAGCAGCACAAACTGTAAAGTTTCCATCTGCACTAGCCAGCAAATCATCTTTCAAAGTGAGTGATAGTCGTTGTTTGAAAAGCTTTACTACTGGCTCACTCACTTGGACCATATTAACGTATCCACAACAAATTGCACGTTCTGCATTCATATATGATGGAAACTTTGCTCACTCCTTGAATGCACTCAATAGTTGTTATCTAAAACCCAACTACCCTTTGATTGTGGTTTGTTTGTTGTGAATATTCATTGCAAGATTTTGACACTTATCAGTTCTCATTGGGTGTGTAATGGAGCCACGCTGAATGTATATGAAGTAAAATTCCTAATGCGCCTAGATTCATGGCCCATAAACTTTATAATGCACCCTACGTACTAATGGTACTCCCCTAGTTGGAAAATAATTCTATCCAAAAGGTGTTTGATCAATTTTAAATTTTCCATCATAGATGTTATGGTCTGGTCAAACATACACTCTAAATCTCACCATTCTAAAAGTAGTTACACCGTTCAGCGACAACAGTAGATTCATAACTGTATTCCATATCTGTGTATGAAAGTTGCTTTAAAAGTCTTTTGTATTGATCAAAAGTTTTTTGGATTGATCGGATCATAACTTCTGATGACATAAAATCTATCCTTTGTTACGACCCGACCTTTGTTTTTAATTTGGATTTGAGCTAACTCTTGACCAACTTATTTTAAAGGGTTGAACAACTTGAAGGGCCTATCATCCCTAAACCCTATATATATATATATACACTACTCTTCTTTCATTTGCAACATTATGTCATCTTGTTGAAACTTTGTACCTATAGCATGACAACTTGAAAAAATAAATATAAATATTTAACCACCATTGTTGACCGTAAATTTGACAAAATATGAGGCTTTAAAGAATAAATTCTTATTGCAAAAAAAAGTACAATTTATATCACAAAGTTTTTCCATTAAAATAGAAATTTTATATTAAAACTTGTATATTATGGTGAGTAGCCATAATTTTTTCAATCTTTTAACACCGCAAACCCAAATATGTTTTAATTTTGGCCAAACTTTTTTTTTTTTTTAGGTTTAATAGGTCATTTGGTCCTTTAATTAATTTTCAGTTTTCATTTTGATCCCTTAATTAATAAAACTCATGTTTTGGTCCCTCAAGTTTGCCTCCGCCCGTCAAATAAATCCTTCGCTGTTAAGTTTAACCTCAAATGTCTATAGTGGACCAACCTTAAGAGTGGTACACCATAGACTTCATTAATTTTTAAAATTTTAACCGTTTGATCTTTTAAAAAAAAGGCTACCATTGGATTATGAAGGACTATTTTATCTTACAATGATCCAACAACAACTACCATTGGATTAAAAAGAAGGCTACCATTAGATTATATTTCCCTTTCTTCATCTTGTTCCTTCCACTTCTTCATACATTCAACATCATCTTCATCACTCACTCATAAACAAATCGATTAAACACCACCACCAACAACAAACATCTTCAATATTACACTGTCACTCAATTTCTTCTTCAATTTTTCTTCTTCTTTCTCCAAATTGAAATCACACATATCCCAATCTCTCTTCGACATCACCAGCACATAGAGTAACACACTGGGCAGAAACATCACCAACACCCCAAATAAATCCAGAGCTAATAAAAAAAGATTCAACTCAAGGGCTTCCACAAATCACTATAAATCTTAACGCAGTTGGGATAATTTGAGAGGAACTTTGAAAATTTCTTAAAAGAAAATCACTCTAAATTTTTCGTTAAATTTTTATTTATACAAAAAGCACTACAAAAACAAAAAAATTAATAAAGCGCAAGGTTGGCTCTCAAACAATGACATGTAACTATCCAGCAATATATGCTAGAAAAAACAGAGTAACACACTAGGCAGCAACATCACCAGCACCAGAAATCAATGAATCCAGAGCTAATATAGTTGCTACCATCTCCACAACTTCAACATAATAAAAAATATCCAGAGAACCCCAATCATGAACAAATTCAACAATAATTTACTTTCAATATTCAAAGATCTGATAAACAAATTCATACTAACGCCAATTTTTGATAAGCAATTGAAAAGGGGATAAACAAACCCTAATTTTTGTTTCTTTCAATTTCGAGCAGAAAAGGGGACAATTAAACAATCAAAAAGCGAAATTTGAAGAAGAAACAAACGTAGCAGCATAGTGAAAACTGGAAATTCTTGAGAATTAACGAAACGAAAAAAACAGAGAGAATGATGGAGAGGATTTCGAAGGAGTGCAAATCTTCCATTGACATCTCCATGTGTCGCTAGTGAGAATGAAAACGCGCTAGAGTTAGGGTTTGTTGTGCGAGAAAATGAAGGAAAATGAAGAGGGAAAATCTGAAGATGAAAAGAGAGAGAAAGGAAATGGTTACGAGAGAAAGAAGAGATGAATAGATTTAAAAGAGACAAACTTATGTTAGTTGTGTTTTCTGGAATTTTTATGGAGTTTTTTATGAAGGTGATGAATGAGGGGAAGGAAGAAGATGAAGAATGAGATATAAAGCTAGATGTTGTTGATTCACCATAAGATACAGTAGACATGCATGATCTAACGATCCTCTTTTAATAAAAAAGATCAAACGGTTTAAATTAGAAAAATTAATATAATCTATGGTGGACCACTCTTAAAATTGGTCCACCATAGACATTTGAGGTTAAACTTAACAGCCAAAGATTTATTTGACCGTCGGAGGCAAACTTGAGGGACCAAAACATGAGTTTAATTAATTAAGGGACCAAAATGAAAACTGTAAATTAATTAGGGGACCAAATGACCTATTAAACCTCTTTTTTTATCTAAATTTTGGTCAAACTTGAAAGCTACTCAAAAATGTTTTTGTTGCAATGTGACTCAAAATTGAATTTGAGAAAGTGAAGAATCGTGACACGATTTGACAACCGTGTCACGTTTTCTGATGCCGAATGCAAGGTTGCTCCTGAAGCCAAATTGTGACACGATTTGGAAAAACGTGACACGATTTGTGGATAAGATTTGTGTACCTTGGGTCGTACACAATGAACCGCGACACGATTTTGGCAACTGTGACACGATTTAGACAGTTGCAGAGTACTATTTAAGTGTTTCTGCTCATTTTTTAGAACGAGTTTCAAGAGAGGAAAACTTGCGAAATCAAAGGAGGTAACTTTAGGATTGAGGGTCTTTGATTAGGGTTCTCTTGGGGTGGAAAACATTGTAATTTGTAAACACCTTGGGTGAGTGAAATCATTGAGTGTCTTGTTTATTTGTGAGATTGAAAAATGGGTAGAAATTAGGTTTGTTCTTTGTGAGCTTGTTGAAGCTAATTTCTTGTAACATATTTGTATCTCTTTGTAAGAACTCATTGATAGTGGATTGGAGTGGTCAATCCCTCCCCCAGAGTAGGTCAAGTTGGACCGAACTGGGTAATCATTTGTGGGTGTGTTTGTTTCTCTTCTCTCTTTATCTTTTACTTGTGGTTTTGACCTTTTCACTTTGATTTCAAGATTAGATCTGAGTGCTGTTATTGGTTACTACTTTCCTTTGCTCTACACATCATAGTTTCATTGGTGTGAGTTTTGAGTCCGAATTCACATTTTTCTTTGAACCGAGAGATAGTTGTGACAATAAATATATTTGTTAGGCTCGTTCCGGCCAAACTGCTAACATAAATGGTTAAACCGTTTCGATACTTGTTATTGGGTTAAACATTATCTATTTACAAAGTTATGATTGGAGGAAAGTATAAATACTTTTTGAATTAACATTGAATATCAATTCCCCCGTAAAAAAACATTGAATATCAATTAAACACAAATATTATTCCATGAATCAAATTTATAATTTATAAACTTTAAATTTTTGGGCTAACTGAATCTCCTTTTATTAAATTTACATATTTAAATAAATATTTTTAATGAATTTTAATTTAGATGATAATTTTTAAATTTATTAATACTATTTTTTCAAAAATCATAAAAATGTTGACAACAAGTCAATCCAATAACCAACAATGAATTGAACTAAATAGTAAGTGTCTTAGACCTCTGAAGTATGTGATCACAGTTTCGATTTCTACCTCATGCGTGTAATAAAAATCTTATTAAGAGGGAAGATTCATTTTATATGTCCCACAAATCCTTCGATGAAAATTAATCATTATTAAATTACGCTAAAAACTTTATACCAATGCGTAACCCAAAAAATATGATCCCAATAAGCTAGATGTGTCCAACCAATTTTTATGCGAGCTAAATAGACTAGTTCAAAAAGACCCAATTGTATTTTGACATACTTTATTTTAAAAAACATTAAAGTGAAACTGCCAACCAAATTGTTTAAAGTGATTAGTTAGAAGAAAGAAAAGAACAAAAGAAGAGAAAATAAAGTATAATTCACTTTTTTTCCCCTGGTTCAGACAAAACAAAGAGGCAACAAAAGCGATCATGTAACAAAGTAACAACACAACACTCACATATCACAATCAAAGAGGTTAAAGTTTCAACTACCTTACTCACACACACCTTCCACGTCATCATCACCACCTTCACAACACACATTGCGTGAACAAAACATATTATTACAACTTTTTTTTGTTGGGTTTGTTCTACAACGTTGACCTTTATTTCTGTCCCTTAGATGGGAAATTCTTTCGGATGTTCTGCCTCCGGCGAGAGACTGGTATCGGCGGCGAGAGACGGTGACCTTGTGGAGGCGAAGATGCTTTTGAATTGTAATCCCTATCTTGCTAAATACTCCACTTTTGGTGGTCTTAATTCTCCTCTTCATTTTGCATCTGCAAAGGGTCATAACGAGGTTTTTATAATTCAGATTAACCCTTTTGATTATTTTCTTCAAAGTTTGTTTATTTATTTATTTTCTTTGATGGGTTGGTTTTAGATTGTTGCATTGTTGCTTGAGAATGGAGCTGATGTTAATTCAAGAAATTATTCTGGCCAGGTATCACTCTCTCTTTATGTCCCTCTTTTGATTTGAAACATGAATTGCATGATATAATGGTTTTAATTGATTAGATGGTTACATTTAGTGGTAAATTTTAAATATTTGATGAAATTAAAATATACATTTTCAATATTTTGATACGGCGAAATTGCTGTTATGAGTGTGTGTGTGTGTTATGTTAATTCATAAGCAATCAGATCAATATTGGATCTGGCATCGATCAATAGATGTCAGTGCCATAGCATGAAGCTTGAATTATTAGATATATTAGAGTTTTTTGGATATATGTATCCGCCCCTTTTTATTTTTGATACATGTGTTTGATTTACTGACTGAAAAATATGGTTTATTTTGATCATTGATTTGAATTTTGAAGACGGCATTGATGCAAGCTTGTAGATATGGTCATTGGGAAGTTGTACAAACACTTTTACTCTTCAGATGCAATGTGAGTTCTGTTAATAATTTTTTTTCTTCTGCTTTTTATGATGCAAGTTTGATTTTAAGAATCACTAGTGTGTGGTCTATTCAATATCAGGTTATGAGAGCTGATTATCTTAGTGGGAGGACAGCTCTTCACTTTGCAGCAATGAACGGGCATGTAAGATGTATTAGACTTGTTGTGGCTGACTTTGTTCCGAGTGCTCCTTATGATGTGATACATGCTCAATCAGATGCCGAACAAGGTGGTGGATCAAATGTAAAAGGCAAACATGAACAAAGGTACATCTTTCCTTTTCATTATGTAATATGCAATTACATATTACTTCCCACTTGAATAATTATTAGATGAAAGAAAGATATAGATACTTTAATTGTGGGAATGGTGAGATTGAGATTTCATTTTGGTGTTCTTTCCTGTAACGTTTTAAGGCCTGACTTAACTATAGTTTTTATTCGTCTATGCTTTATTCTAGAAATTTATTTACTTTATTCCAGTGCAGTGCCCTGTCCAAGTTTGTTAATAAGACAGCTGATGGTGGTATCACTGCACTTCATATGGCTTCATTAAATGGGTACTTTGATTGTGTGCAACTGCTACTTGATCTTAATGCAAATATGTCTTCTGTGACATTTCATTATGGAACCTCAATGGATTTAATAGGTATCTCTTTTGTTCCATATGCTAATAAATATCTCAGGTTGTTTTCCCCTTCAACATAACTAATGTAATCTGATTTAGGGGCTGGAAGCACTCCTTTGCATTATGCTGCTTGTGGGGGAAATTTAAAATGCTGTCAGGTATGAATTGCTTCAAATTTAGTGCATGATATACCTTCTGACTCTTTCCTTTGAATACTAAAATAATGCTGTTATTCTTTTTCAGATCCTCCTTGCAAGAGGTGCAGATCGGATGACTTTGAATTGCAACGGGTAATTTATTTTCAAAAGTATTCGAGTACAAACTTTCACTTGCTTTATTACATATCAATACTAATTTGATTTTTGTCTTCTTCCCTTAGGTGGCTTCCTCTTGATATTGCTAGGATGTGGGGGCGTCATTGGCTTGAACCGTTGCTGGCACCCAGTTCTGATGCCGTAACACCTTCCTTCCCTCATTCAAATTACCTGTCCTTGCCTCTCATGAGTGTTCTCAACATAGCCAGGTACTTTTCAATCCACTATGCCTGTTTGTACGAGTCTACCCAATTTTTTTCCCTTGTGAAAAATCTTTTTAGATAATTAAAATAACAAACAGGTAGATGAACACTTATAGAGATAATTTTGGCAGATTATTGGTGATCATAATTAGGAGAACCCATTGGCATGTATGACTCCCACCACCACCCTTCATTTAAAGTAGAAAAGGAATAAAAAAGTAAGCGTTCCTGAACTAGTGACACATCAGTGTATAGTGTGTACCCTTAAGTTTCTCCGCACAAAGAAAAGAATAAATTATACATCACAAGATTGTTACACTTTTTAGAGTTTGGTTGATTTTGTAGATTACAAATGGATCTGAATTTTCACGTCCTTTACATGATCAACCGGCATCTATATTAGTTCTTTGATTATTAGCTGTCTAATATCAAATCTGAGTGGTTACGGACTGTCATAGTTGGCATTTGATGCATCGCCAGTGTATGCGATTTATTTTAGTTAAAGATATAAATATACTGAATGTTAGACCAAAATAAAAATATATACTGAATGCAATGTGAAAATTTGAAATGACATTACATCCTGCATTTAATGTATACTAGAAAAAACTCTCCTCTTTCATGGAAACCTACACAGATGCCTTCTATTTATAAAATCTTCTACACCAAAATCGAAATTGCTGTCAATCCTAGCCTAAGGATATTTTGTAGTCAGTTGTTGAGAAAAAGTGAAGAACATGCATATGTTGAAAATAAGACTAAGATTAATTTGAAATAACTGCAGAGAGTATGGATTGCGATCATCTACAACTTCCTCTGATGAGATTGAGTTTTGTGCTGTATGCCTCGAGAGGCCATGTTCAGTGGCTGCAGAAGGTACTCAATTCTCTACCTTTTGAATATCTGTTTGTTTGCTTGCCTTACTCTGCATTAAAAATATGGATGCATAACCTAAAGAAGTGATTATGTTAGGACTACTTTCCAGAATCTAAAATGTAAAGTTGGAACTCGAAAATGTCATTCTATAAGAGTGAATTGATCTATCAACCCTTTGTGTGTATGAAATGAGGAATTATGGTGGTGTTATAGTCCTCTGGTGTCCATCTTTACTTCATAGCGCGTAATAGTGTAAGTGATGCAATTAGATTTTACGTGCAGGTTGTGGACATGAATTTTGTGTGAGATGTGCGCTCTATCTTTGCTCGACAAGCAACGTTTCTTCTGAAATGCTTGGACCTCCTGGTTCTATCCCTTGCCCTCTTTGTAGACATGGAATTGTCTCTTTTGTTAAGTTGCCAGGTTCCCAAGCAAAAGAAAATAAATTACATGTGTCTCTTGGCCTCTGCACTCCATGCATGTTACATCCACGCGACGTAGATCAGCCGTCCCTTTCTCACACACCAGAGATCCAAAGAAACTGCGTTAATTCTGTTCCTTCAGAGTTACTCTGTCCCGTTACATGTAGTCCATTTCCATCTATGGCAATACCTTTATGCACCTGCAATGAAGGTTCATGTCCATCATTTGAACCACGAGACGTAGAAACAAGAAACGAATCACCTCGTCACTCACAGACATCAACAACGGATCAGGATAAAATTGAAGGGCCGAAACTGGATAAAACAACTTGCTCGAACATGTTTTGGGGTAGAAGAAGTTGCAGCAGGGAGCACCAATGCAATTCGGAAATAAATGCTTGAACTATTTTTGTGCTTGTGGATATTAGGTACATTTTTTATCAACAGAGATTTCCAAAGTTTGTCTTACTGACCAGCCTCAAATGGTGGAACTAGGTAGATATATCAGAAAGACGAAAAGCGGTTCTGCAGATCTCCTTTACTTCAAAGGCTGTGTACTAGTTGACAGATACAATTCTCTGGTATTTCAGATACTCAATCATCATCTACATGCTCTCTTATGATATGTAGGAGAGCCTGTGTAAAATTAGTTTCAGTTCCGGGAGATTGTGATTGTGATTTATTGTGATTGGATTTCATTTTATCAAAGAAAGGTGTTTTTTAAGCCTAGAAATTTTAACTTGTGTAACAGATTAGGAGCATCTGTATATCATGTTTGTCACTAATTTTATAAATTTACAAAACACAAATCCAGGAACTGGAACCACTTGCTGATGAAATTATAAATACCTTTTTTGGACTATAAGGTTTATTTCATCAACGTTTACATTCTGCTGTTGAAATACTAGTTTAAGAATGCATCATGCATGTTTTTTAATGTTACAGGCCAAGCTTTTATTCTTGCCGGATTTATTTGATTTATTTCTTCAAAGGCCACTTTTATGACAGTTATTGTTTATAGTATAAATTTTTATTGGATTTTTATTTTATCTTGTATTGGTTCATTGTTCATAGTAGTATTTAAAACTATACGTTTATGATATTGTGAATAAAAAATAGAAGAAAAAAAATATGCATTACAGATTTGATTTGATTATATTTTAATGGACTAGAGTCTTTATCAAGAGATCAAAAGATATATATTTTAACGTAAGAGGGAGAGAAATGTATATTTGTTATCTTTTACGGGAAGAGAATGTAATTTTCTTTAATATACTTTTTTTGAGCAATTCTTTAATATACACTCTGAATAAGAGAAAAAAAGAGTGTATATATTTTAACATAAGAGAGGTAAGTGTAATTAAAGCATCTATTAGATGTTCCCATGAGCTTAGTTCATTCAGTAGAGACATTGTATAATTTATGCAGGAGTTGATATTCAAACTTTGGACATCTCACTTCTTCACATTTAAATGTATGAATTTCAGCCACTACACTACTAGAAGAAAAAAAAAATCTATTAGATAGATGATCTTTCTTTTCTAATATTTTCAAATCTGGGGTTGCCTTAAGAAATCCAAATGCTTTTACTTTACCTAGTTGGTCACTATATTGAAAGTTGGTAAGCTTGGTAACCTAACCATCAGAGCTTTGACCAGAAAGAAATTACATTAGGCAACACACACCCACTCATTATACTACTCAAACTCAATATCTGAAATTTGGTATTAAAACTAGGCATAGAAGGTAACATAATTCAAGTTGTTAATTAACTCTATCTAAAGAGGAATCAGGAATTGTTCAGGAGAATTTGAGATTGATTTTTAAGTAGGTAAATATTTGTAAGAATTTACTCGGCTCGCGACTGAATTTTGGATCATTAATCGCCTCCCCCTAAGACTTGAGAGTTAACAAAGAAAAAAAATATAAAAACTACAGACAACTTGAAATTGCCTAAAACAAAAATAAAATCATATAGAAAATCTTAGAACTCTGCATTGGACCTGTTTTCATAACTCACCATGATATATCTTCCCCTTCTTAAAACTGCCATGAAGCCACGCATTAGATACTTGATTCTTCTAAAATGAGAGTTGTATTTCGATGGAAAAAAGAAATAAAAGTATAATAACCACATTATCTTATGAAAAATATCTTTCATTGGATTGGCAAATAGTGCATAAAAAAAATCTTATATTGAAAATTTAGAAATCACCAAATCAAATTTCATCCAATCCAATGTACTTTATCCTCTCTGAAGTGAATAGAGATCCTAGTCATTGTCATTGTTGGTAAACAGGCCTTCAAATTACTCAAATGATCGTAATTTCTAAGCCATTTTTTTTTTGTAAACTTCAATCGAATCGTAACTTATTATCAACTTTTTTCAAATATGAAGTCTAATTGTTTTCAACAAGAAAGCCAACTTGTTAACCAGCCCTACACGGGAGCTTCCTACCCAATGTAGGAGTTTTTTTATTTTTTATTTTTTATTTTATGATTACTCTTTAATTAGGAACCAAATGATGGCTCACACTCTCAGATCAGATGCTAGTTAACTAACTATTGTTTGATACTTTTGAGATTAATTGAGACATTTTTTAATTGGTTTTTCTGATTTAGAAAGTGTTCAAATCGATAGTTAACTACCGTTTGACTTTGAAGAATAATTCTTTAAATAATCATACTCACGCACGAAAAAATGTACATTATTAAATTCTAAAAATAATGGATAACTTTATTAAATTCTAAAAATGTACTCCATCCAGTCCTATATATAAGAAAAGATTCTTTTTTTAGATACATTTAATAATTAATGTATTTGATCTTCATTGTAAACGATATACATTAATTATTCAATATACCTAAAAAAAGAATCTTTTCTTATATACAGGACCGTACATTATCACGTTCTTAGGCCATTTCTTTCAACAACAAGAAAAAAAGTTCTTAGGCCATTGTTTAGACAATTAAAAACGATATCTTTTGTATTAAAAATTGTGTAATAATTACTTTTTTATGTGTTTGATTTATATTTTCAAAACAAAATTTCATATAATAGATTCTTTAAACAATATCTTTAAGGCATTTGTCATTGTGAACCATAAACAATATAATCACAACCGAAAAAAAATGTAGGAGTACATTATTAAATTCTAATTCTAAAAATAATGGATAGGATTACGATTCTATGATGTTTGTTTATTATGGTCAAAACCAAAGTGTCACGTTAGTATTGCCAACATTTTTCTCCAATGGACCAGCCATTTTAAACTTTGATCCCTCTTCAGGTACAGCAACCCTAACAAGAACCTATGCTACACAATTGTAAAAATTAATTCCACCGCACCTAGCATTTGTTATGATACCTATTATTTTTCATTGTGCTATATGTGCACCACCTACATAGCCTCACCAGCATTAATAATTATCAACTTGCTTCTTTTTCTTATTAAATAATTATCACCTTGCTAACAAATGTTGTCACTTATTAAGAAGTTAACTGCAAAGAGTCAAATTCAACTTCTGCATAAGAAACTCATTAAATATCTTTGTTAAGTCTTGAAGTTTGTCCTCACTCTCTCATGGATCTCATAATCTGATTCACCTAAAACAATTTCTCATACAAAAAATTATTAACTTAAAATGCATGCAAAAACATCATTATTCACAACAAGTAGACTCTATTTTTACTTGCTACGCCTCATATAAAAGCTACATAAACACATGTCATTGCAAGAATGCAAGTAGATTTAATAATCAACTGCTAAACAATGATAAGCATTTAATTCAGGCATTGAGTTATTTATTGAAAATTATCATCACACTATTCATAATTCATTTAAACTTTGTTATTTTAATTTTCATGTATTTATCTATAATTATGATTCTACGGTATATTAATTATTTTTTAAATGTTCTAAAATTACAAATTGTTGTTAAACATTTTCTAACAGTCCAGCGATTTACAATGTTAGAAGAGGTTCACACATTGATTGTTTGTTTACTTTAAACATAAGAAATTTTTTATTTTAACACACATACATTTGATGTACATCTTGAAAGAGAGAAATAAATAAATAAAGAAGGTAACATCATAGATGTGATTAAGGAGTGATAGAAAATTAATGGGGTCAAGATATATTGTCTTAAACATCGTTGTTTGTGAAGATCGGTCTAGACTTAGAAATGCATGTGGGAAAAATTAAAATTTCTTTTAAGATTATCTTATAGTATAAACTTGTTTAAATAATATAGGGTTAAATATGTTTTTGGTCCCTATAAACATATCAACTTTTTGTTTTAGTCCCTCTAAAAAATTTCTTCAACTTTTAGTCCCTAAAAAATTTTCTATCTTCACTTTTGGTCCCTCCTTTAAAGTAAACTTATATGTAGAATTCATATTTTTTAATAAAATTTTACAGAAAAATTCATAATATTATAAGAATCTCTCCAAAAAAATGTAGAATTTTTTAACAAAACATGAATTTAATATGAATTTTTATATTTTTGATGGTTAAAAAATCATATTAAATTTATGTTTTGTTAAAAAATTCTAATTTTTTTGGGAAAGATTTTTACAATATCCTACACTTTTTTGCACAATTTCATTAAAAAATACTAAAATTAACTTAAAAATAGGGACCAAAAGTAGTGATTGAAAATTTTATAGAGACTAAAAGTTGAAGGAAAATTTTAGAGGAACTAAAACGAAAAGTTGGTATATTTATAGAGAACAAAAACATATTTAACCCAATAATATAATACAGCTTTTTGATAAAGTTGCAAACAAAAACAAATTTTGATTACTAAAGAAAATGATGATTACGTTATACTAGGTTTTTTGACAAATTACATTAGGTGGGTGATTATTAGAACTAGTTATGCAGGAGATAGCCAAATAATTTACCGCCGTAGCGTAGGTGGTGCATGTCTCATCGACGATTCGGCAGCATAACGATAATGCGATGACGGGGTGCCCTGACATTAAATATTCGATAATGGCATCATCACTTTAGAGTTGTCCTCCCAAAACAAAAACACCTTAAGTTGGGAATAATAAATATAGTCTAGCATTTTTTAATTTTGATATAAGATAAAAAAATAAAAGAAAATACTAACCATGTCTTTAGGACACTAATTAAGAAGACTAATATAGTAAGAAAAATGCTAAGAAGTATCCTACAAGTGCCCTTGGGTAGTTAAGAAGTTTAAAGAAGAAATTTTATTTTAGGAATGATAATATTTTGGCTTAATTGATCCGTTGGTCCCTTAGCTTAATTCTTTATTTCAAAGTAGCCCCCTAACTAAAAAACATCTCAAATTTGTCCCTTATTTTTGTTCCGTTAGTCAATCTAGTCCAATTCCGTTAATTCTAACCCCCGGCATGTAAGATAGACCATCATTGAAGTGATCTACCATAGACCTTATTAATCTTTTTAATTTTAGCCCTTTGATTTTTGTCTATAAATGAGAACCGCTCGATCGCACATGTCTATCATATCTTATAGTAAACCACCAACAACCGATTTCTTTTCCCTTTCTTCATCTTCTTCCTTCATTTCTTCATCATCTTCAACAACATCTTCATATATCTTCATCAATCTTCAAACATTAAAATCCAGAAATAATAAAAAATAAAATTTTTTGTTTATCATTTCAAAACAATACAATTAAATTTTTCATCTTCTTCTAAACAACATAGTTTAATTCAATTGAATATCTCAATTCTTCAAAACAACGTTAATAACTAATCATAAAACCCAAAAAAATGTTTTGAAGTTACTGGTCACTACTTCACTTAAAGGTACTCGATCATTCTTCCTCATTGTAGGAGGAACCTTCCAACCACTTCCCTTAGCTTCCTAAACCTTTCACATTACAATAACATTCACACCCTGTTATTTTCCATCAATTTTTTTCTCCCAGTTTCGGGTTTTTTTTTTCCACAACTGAATCCTCGTACCCAGAGGTTTGATCCTATTATTTTGTTGTGGGTTTTTTGTTACACCACTTATTTATTCAAAAAGCTTGATTTTTTTGTTTGTTATCTCTTTTTGAGTGAGAAATTTAATTTTTTACTTAGGGTTTCTATTCTTTCATTCTACAATTTGATAGTCAATTCCAACTATCGATCTAAAGCTTGATTCAGTCATTATCGTTGTGGGTTTTTGGTTTTGATTGAAAAAGTTTCGGTTTTTGGTTCTAGGTAATCGAGGGTTGTTAAATTTTTCTTCTGATCAAGATGGGTGCGGTTTCGAAATCTGCTTCTGCCGATTGTTTCAGTGAGGTGATCTCGTCGAAGCCAGGTTTTCGGTTCAATCCTACGGATGAGGAGTTGGTGATGTATTATCTGAAAAGGAAGATTTGTGGAAAGAAGTTGAAGTTCAACGTTATTTGTGAAACTGATGTGTTCAAGTGGGATCCCGAGGATTTGCCTGTTGATCTTGCTCTTCACTCTTACTTGAGGATTTTTTTTTAGGGATAATTGTCACAAAACCCAGAAAAATGTTGAGAAGTTATTGTTATTTCTTTAAAGAATTGAGATATTTAATTGAATTTAATTGTGTTGTTTTGAAGAAGATGAAAAATTTAGGATGATGAAGATCAAAAGGAAGAAGAGGAAAGAGGAAGAAGAAAAGAAGAAAAAAAGAACTTGGTGTTGGTGGTTCAAAACCAAAGGAGAGGAATAAAACAGGTAACGACATAATACATAAGGGATAGTTTGAGACGATTTTTAGTTATGGGACCATTGTGAAAAAAAGAATTAAATTAAGGGACCGGAGGATCAATTAAGCCTAATATTTTCTACCTAAAACTTGTAAATTACTTCTATTTTTTAATCTTTAACTAGTGCCCTAAGGGCACTATAGTAAAAAAAAATCGAACTTGTGTAGTCAAACTCTTAAAAGTGTAAAGAATAATCTTTTTACTATAAAATTTTGGCCAAATACCACTTTTGGTCATTTTAGTTTGACAAAATTCTTAAGTTAGTCCTTTAAGTTTCTAAAGTTTCAATTAGGTCACTTTAGTTTGACAAAATACTCAAGTTAGTCCTTTAAGTTTCAAAAGTTTCAAATAAGTCATTTTAGTTTGACAGAATTTTCAAGTTAGTCCTTTAAGTTTAAAAAATTTCAAACTAAAAGGACGTATTTGAAAGTTTTGACACGGTGATGGCGAAATAGTTTATCAACTAAAATCACCTATTTGTTAATTTTATATTAACATATTAATTTGTGTTATATATGAGAAAGTTATTATGAAGTTTTACTCAAAAGAAGAAGGTGGAAGTCTGTCATGTTTGAATCAAGTGGTCCATAGAATTATTGTATAAGAAATTGGTATCTAGTCTAGAAGAATAGGCAAATTCATAATTGCTACGGTTCAAGAAGAATAACAACATATGGCTATGGTTATCAATTTAGAATTCCATAAAAATGAGCAAGATTTTGCATTAGTCTACCCCTTTAAGAAAGTTGGAGACAAATTCAACCTTCAAGAATCTTTTTATCACATGTGTAAAACATTGCTGCAAATATAATGAAAAATTTCAATGGGTAAACAAATTCATCATATGAATTATATCAAACAACATACTAATATACGAAGGTTGAATACATATAACTTTAATACATGGTAGAGAGAACTTTATGAATTAAAGAAGAACTTTAACATTTGAAATAAGACCACTAAACAAAGGTGTAGGCAAATGCCAATGCCTTATTTTCTTATAGATATACAATGTGCTCACATATTAAAAAAAATCTACAAAAATAAACTATGAGAACACAATATTCTGATTAGTACAAAAGAAGACTTTGACAATTCAAGTATGCTCAAAATATGCCACTCAAGAAGCCGCTGCAGAAGAGATAGGTACATGTTTCCAAGTGCTAACCAAGATCATGAGGCTTTAATAGTTCATTTCTGCAAAATTTTGAAATAAAAAATTCAATTATTATACTACTTCGTCAAGATAAGATAAATTTATTTCATAGCTTATAGAAATATGACATTGTTACCAGTGTGCTGTTATGTAAGAAAAGAAAAATAACCAAGTAAATAAATTTATATAACACTATCATGGATAAATACTCAATTCATAAATAAATATTCACTTGAAAACTATACCTATTATAAATGCATAATACATAGCACGCACAAATGTTGAGGGAAAAAAAAGCAAAAAAAGTCAAAACATTATTTGTATGAGTGGAAATATAGTGAAATATTTAGATGAGTAATAAAGGCTTTATCAAACTAAAAAGACCTATTTGAAAGTTTTGACATGGCGATAGTGAAATAGTTTATCAACTAAAATCACCTATTTAAAACTTTTGAAATTTAAAGGACTAACATGAGAATTCTGTCAAACTAAAATGACCTAATTGAAACATTCGAAACTTAAAGGATTAATTTGGAAAGTCGTCAAACTAAAAGGACCAAAAGTGGTATTTGACCTAAAATTTTCTACTTTTGTTATCTTTAACGAGTATTTCGGTAGCACTACATGATCGAGAAATAAAACCATCTTCCTCCTATAATTTTAGTTATTTTTTTATTTGTACTATTTAATTAATATATTTTAATTTCATAATAATTAACCTATTTCTATAAAAATTGTTGAAAAAAATTGCCACTTTGAATTTTGAAGGTGATATTAATTAAGATTCTACTGTACTATATAACTAATATTATATGCACCACTCTCAATTTAATACTTTTATTTTTTATTAAAAAACTTATGATAATAATTAATACGTCAATACTTGATACATAGTAGTAATGTAGTAAAAATACTACTCCCCCTCTCACGCATGATTCATTTATACATTTTATTTAATTTTTGCGAATGTAAAATCATCAAATTCATCGATTATTACGTAACTATATAAATCACTCTCAAATTATTATTTTTTCCACTTTCCAATATGATAATGAGAATTTATGAATATTAAAAAAAATGAATATTAACGTGTGTTCTCCGTTAAACTCTTTGAAACCAAAAAGAATATATTAATACACATGCAAGACAACAAATTAATCAGTTATTTTTTTATTTAAGATCACATTAAGTAGGAACAATTGAAAATTGAAATATGGCACGCAAAGAAACTCATTTTTTGATAAAAAAAATAATAAGCAACCAAAATAAATTTGCTTAAAGGTTGCTTATGGATATGCTCTTACTTAATACTCACAACAATAGTGGGCAAAGTTGAATTATGGGTCTACCTCTGCTGACAACTTTAATTCAATATTCTGATTTATGATATCTAATGCACACCTACAAGGTGTCAGGAAATGACACTGTCAATTGGTTTCGAATTTCAGAAAATAGATAAAATTAATTTCACATTACAGAAAATGGTTTATGATAGAAAATCAGAAACAAACGAAAAAGATTCCAAGCATAAAAAAGGGCCCCAACACATATCTGCACAAATTGATCTTATTTACAACTCGTACTTCGATCCAACCTTTTTTAGTACACTGCCTTCAACCAATTTTATTGGCATCACTTGAGTATTACTCTGTACCCATCTAACTATAGTACATTTTTATATCATACATTATTATTGCACTTCAAGTTAAATAGATCCCATAAAACAAAACAAGCCTAAAACTATTGCAAATGGAGTAACAAAAAAGTGATGGTACTATAATAGTGTTGCTAATTTATTGTTACATAAAATTTAAATACTTGTACAGATGAATTCATATTTTTGGGTAAATGAATCCACTGAACAAAAGAAAAAAATAGAAAGAGAATCTCTCTTTGTAATAAAGGAGATAAGAGCAGTCAAAATCATGAACTTGATTTGGCTTCCATCCACTTGGCCATGGTCACGCAAGGTCATATCACAATCTTTCTCAAAATTCCATTTTTAGAACAATTTTTCTTACAGTGCAATAATCCTCAGTGATCAAACTGAAGCAAAATAATTTCCATGCTTTAATTAGACCTAATAATTTAAGCGTACACGCTTCCGTGAATACTATGCATGAGTCATAACTCATAAGTCCTCTCCTCAATCCCCATAATTGTTGAGAATGCATTTAATTTATTTGATTTTGTATACTTTTGGTTATTTAATTAATTTGCTTGTTTATTTAGCTACGTTTAGGTGACGAATGCAAATATCATTCACTCACTCACTATTACTAACAGTGCATGCAGAGTTAATTAGTGTGGGACTGTGTGAGTGGTTGAAGCTTATGTTTATAGGGACCTGATTGGTTGCTCCATGAATCGGTGCACTGCACTGAATGCCTTTCTTTCTTTCTTTCTTTTTTGCCATGGCAGTGATACAACTCTGTTAATTTCTTTTCCCTAGAAAATTACCCACTCATGGGAAATCTCTTTTGGTCGTGGTCTAATGCTATCATTAGTTGTACTAATTAGTAATAATTTAAAATAAATGGCAATCACATAAAGTGATCATGAAATACTTTTACGTATGTGTCTGTGTGGATGGTATATGTCGTATAACGTATGTATATCCTATACTATAAATGATTTAAGATATGTCACGGGTCAATTGCTTGTAAATCCCCTATATATGTGAGTGGATGGATTTCTATAGCTGTAATAAAATCTAGAACTAGATAGGGTTGGGGCAATGGACACGGTCAACAAGAAAAATAAATATCTACGATTCTACGAAGTGCTATTTAAAATTTGCAAACGGAAACACGCAGAAATTGAATGCATAATTAATTTGAAATTTCAATAACATTTTCTTAAGCTAAAAAAATTTGATTTAAGATTATATTTTAGCTATTATAAACCAAAAATGAAAATAAAATAAATATAGAATCAGTTATAACATTACAATTTATTGCTTCTAGTTATATATTACTCCTTGACATTGTTCATTAACATTGGAACATGAGAAAACCTTGTGCAACATCAGCATGCTGAAAGCTGATCCAGATATATCTTCGTTTGATGATAATCAAACGTCACTTAGTTATTTTATAAGCAAAGTCCTTAGGATTAAGAGAGCCAGAAACACTCAACGTTACTTTTACTAGGAATAACAAAATGTGACAGTGTGACACTATAAATTCTTTAATTATAATTCCATTGGGACCATCAAAACATCTATTTCATATAAACTTATAGAAGATTGAAAACCCAATTAAGTGTGGTGAGTGATCTCATGGAAGGAAATTGGCAGCTTCCTACCAAAATCGAATCAATGTGGAGATAGTGACATGCAAGCATATAAACAATACCATCTGAAATATTATGCTGTTGCATTAATCTTGTGTATACATGGGAAACATGGCCACTATATTGAAGGCAAAATTGACATGGAAATAAATAAAGGGGATTTTATTTTAATTTTTTTGAAAAAGAAAGTGAATTGGGATGGTGATGGATCAAGGTGTCCATGTTGGTATGAGTTTGCATTGGGAGAGGAATTTTTATTTTAAGCTTGATCATTATCGATACAAGAAACTATTTGTGTTCTGAATATATTAGCATTGACAACGATACATGATTGTTCATGTTTCTGCCTCTAGTCCTTCATTGGATGAGTTGCCACAATCAGCTGGACCACCTCTAAAGCTCTTACTTAGTTTCATCTTATTGTATTGTTACTAAGGTGTTGAACCATATTTGAAATTGTAATATTTTTTTGTTTTCTTTTGAAGATTGGGATCACTGGCCATGAATTTAATTTTGATCTTATAATTCAGTTGGACAAATTAGTAATATTTAAACCTAAATAATTAACAATCATGTGTTGAGCCTAGGGTTGAGCTAGTGTCTCATAACATCACAAGTCACACTATAATGAACCAAAATTCGGTTGAATATGACTTTTTTTTTTGTGAAGGAAGTTGAATATGACTTGTGTTGTTTCGAATACTCAAACACATACATAAATAAAACAGAACTATAACACTAATCTATATAGTCGTAGAGGTAGAAATCATTGATCGAACTGTGTTAGCAATAATCAATTGTGTTCATTGTCTTTTATTTTTGTTTACTTTGTTGTTCTAACAAATTCAAATTACATTTAATATCAACCATGCCTCAAACATGATCATCTTACGTGGAGGAATTGTATTGTACACCAAAAGTAAACTTAAATGTTAACAATATTTTTTATGCAAAAAAAAAAAACCAAGAACTTTTTTTTTTGTAAGCAAATATATTTTTAAAGTGAGTATGCTAAAAAATAACTTTCGTATGGTTACAACTACAACTAAAAATTGTATAGACATACACATAAAAATGCATATTCTTTAATTTCAATAATCATAAAATGGATTATGTCATTTCTATCTTTTTTTTTCATATGTGTGTCTAAATAATTTAAATTTGTATGTGTGATCTCACGTTCTCATAAGTTGGGTCTTGTTAATCGGTGTATCATGAGCATTTGTTAAGGAATTCTTAAATAAAAGTTTTGTTTTGAAAATATAAGCCGTTACATTTGACCAAATAATAATTCCACTACTTTTTATTAAAAACTTATTTGTTTTAGTTGTTTAACCAATGATAGTGCCCTTGGAACACTGATTAACATTCTCCTAACTTAAATCATCTTAAGACTCTAAAAAGGATTAGACAAGCAATCCAATAAAAAAAAACCTATTTGTCCCTTTTATTATGCAACAACCAATCCAATCTTAATTTGAAATACCAGTAGACTAAGATCAGCAACTTTTCCATTTAAAATAATGTTATTTCTTAACAACCAAGAAAAATCACCCTACTTTAGCTTGTTTGCACCATGGTAATAAGTGGTTGCAATTGTGTGTTATGTTATGGCTCACAAGCAAACGGTGAGTCATGGAAAAGGGTTGAGGCAGCATTGCTTTATGCTGCAACAGATAGAGAAGGTAACTTTTTGGTAAATAAAGGGACCACATACATAGGCATCGGCATGGGCTGGGGCTGCACATGATATTCGGGCTGGGGCTGCACATGATATTCTTCATGTGGTACGGTCCAGGTTCAACAAACAATGAGTAATGTGTAGATTTTATGTTCAAATTCATCTCTTTGATATTTTCACTATTTTGTCTTTCAAATCTTCTTCAATGCAAATTATGTGTATATACTCAAAAGGACCTAACTACTAGTCCAGATACTCATTGCAACTCTAACCGATTTGCCACTACCCGAAATCAAACCCCATCATGAGAGGGGCCGAAAATCATAATTGGTTGAAATATTGGTACAGTTTAATTTTTATTATTTAAAAATCAAAATACAGAAATACAGACAACACATATAACACCAAGGGATTAGAGTCAATTATTTCCTTTTTTAAATCCTTAATAAGTGTCTTTCGGGAACTAGTTAGCACAACCCTAATACCAATTATACGATTGTTTTTCAATTCAACTCTATTATTTTTGTAAAAGACTAAGATAGATCTTGACTCTATATTTTCAAGTGCATCTCTTCCATTCTGCTTTACTGTATCATTAAAGACCAAAATGGCATGGAGTCTTAGAGTATAGGACAAAAATGGAAGAATTGAACGGAGTAGCAAAATAATAGAGGTTGGGGGTTCCAAAATATTCCAAAACTTGGCTTGCTTCTGGGGAAGGGACAGCTTAGCCTGAGACAAAAGCACAACTAGTGCATTTGGAATTTGATAATTGATGCCCCAAATCATCCCATTGTCATGGGTCACTCACCCACGTCCCTTCATATCTATAGTCCTTCACTGAAAAGTCAATTGGCTTAATGTCTTAAAACTAGCCCAAATCCCAACATTAATCACTTCCAGGGCTGTTATGTCAGGTCACTAATTATCATATCAATAATCAAACATTCATTACCCAATACCCATATGATATAATTTCTGCAATTGTTATATTCAAGGAGTCAATCTCTAAATAAGCGTAAAAATACAAAAATTTATTAATGCAATTTAAAAGTTACAGTTGCAAGTAAGACTTAGTCTATACTCTTTTTAAATGACTTAATTTAAAAATGTGTAATGTTCACCTAATATGTTTGACTTTATTTTTCTATTAGTATATAAAGACAAAATATAACATATAAGATGTTGAATCCGTCTCGATGAATATTTTCAAAATATCAAATTTTCATAATTTTTCTAATAAATTATTAAAAATATTTAAGTTCAAAATTGTGCATTGGCATACGTGACATAGTCAACTAGATCACATGATATGAGACGAAGAAAATATCATTTTTATGACACTTTTTAAAATATAAAAAACAAAATGCAATTAATAAATATAATATTTTATTTGTTAAAAAATAGAAAGTGTTTGCGGTCCATCCAAAACTATCAACACACTTGCCAACACAAACTTTTCTATTTGTTAAAATTACTTTGTAGTTCACCGAGTCATGCAAGTTCTAATTTCTTGTTCTCTCTTATCAGTTATCTCTCTCTATAGAAGAATCTATATTATTAATATATCTCTATGAATTTGAAGAGATCCATATAAATTTTAATCAATCAACTAAAAATGTGTTAAAAATTACGTGTTGACGACATAAGTGTCAATGATATACATTTCTTAAAACATTGTAGGAAAAATATCAACAAATGTTTTCATGACGTTTATAGCAACTTGAATCATTTTGTTTTATATTAAATAAAAAAGTATTTATTTTACTAATACTAGAAAACAAAAAATATCAAAGGAATGAAAATGATAAAATAGTGTTCAAACTTCAAACTTTCCCTAAAGATAATTAACATAATGTTAATAAGTGATGTCGTTTTTTATTTGACCTTTCATTTAGACTATAGTGTCAACAAAAAGTAGATAACCAAACAAGGATCTTAAAGAGTAATTTATATAGATAGGACAAAATTCAAGTGTATTTCTATAAATGTTTTTGGTGCTTAAATTAAAATATTCACAACTATTGTACATGATTAACTCCAAAGTCAATAATTATCTTAGGATTTGTTATAGCCATATTCATCTTTTTTGTACTTAGTGGGAGTGAGTTTTATCACTAAATTTTTTGAAGAAAAAAAGAAGAGATAACTCAAATAACCGTAAGAATTTCACAAAATTATAGCCATTATCAATTGACTATTAACAATTATCATACCAAAACAAAACCAAAAGGAGATTTAAATCAAATAGCTAGTGTCACCGCTGCCTAAATCATCTAAGAAATATATAAAAGTTAAAGGACAATTGACTAATGCCATGCAGAGGTGGAAAACAAACTTAAAGAGTGCATACAAAGCAAAGACAATTAAAGAAAGAGGACTATATATATAATTTAAAGAAAAGTTCAAATATTAATTAATTTGTAGACTAGTACTTTGTATGATGAATGTAACCATAGCCATGCAATGTGCTATCCCACAAGTCTAGCTAGTCCTACAACTATTCTAAATTACTCCTAAACCAGATTATTTATTTGAGGGGTTGGGGAAGAACATGATGAAACCAAAGTTACCAAAGTGAGAGGAGACAAGTTTCCCCAAATCAATGAAAAAGAGCTGGACCAAATCCGTGTTTTCTGAAGACACTTAACCAGTAAACTTGCTTAGTTTGGAAAATTTCAAAAATTGTACCTTTTTCATGAATTATAAAAATTGTACTGAATTTGATCATTTGCTAAACGTGTACACGTATTTTACATTTTTTTTTAAATGACTACTATATATACTCTCTATTGTCACAACTGCAATCATTAGAATTACAGTTTATATCAATTGCATCCCTCGACTCAAAGAAGATTTATTAGTTTATTTTTTTTGCAGAGAATTGATTCTCAAAAAATATTACTAAGTGAACAATATTTTCATGGTGTTGATAAAGAATATTAGTTTATTATAGTAATTTAAAAAAGAAATAACATATCGTGTGTCATTCATTTATTGATGTTTTTTCCAATGACAAAAATATTAATAATCAGGTGTTAGACTAGTTTATCTCTTTTGTTCGGGTTTGAACGCGACTTCAAACTTCTTATGTTTTAACTCAAATTAATTGATCTATCCAACCCTACATTCATTTAATAAAGTTAAACAGTTACATACATAATAATTCGAGATAGATTAATAAGGTAAGAACAACCCCTATGTTAACAAATTGCATGAATATTTGATACGTTGAGATGTAGATTTAAATCGGTAATCTCTATTTCTACTTCTCAACACTTTGTATGTGAGTTTCAAAACTAAACTCCTTAAGACCAAGAAAAATTGAGATAGAAAAATATTTTGTTTAGTTAAAGGGCCTCATTGTAACTTTATACTTAAATAAGTGATCGATGATGATGTAACAAAATAGTGTACTCTCATTGATTATCCCTGATATAAAATAAAATTACATTGACGATGCATGTCCTTCAAACTTACTCCCTCCGTCCTTAGTTATAAGCACCCATTGAGAAGAAAAAAATTGTCCCTAAATATAATATCTCTTTCGATTTTCTAAATGCATTTATTATTATTATTATTTTTTCCAAACATAATCCTAATTAATACTATTAATTTGCCTTAGAATATGAAAAAGTCAATTTAAATACACTACAAATAAGGACAATTTAGTAATATTGCCACACAAAATGAACATATTAACCACACTTTCACATTTTCTTAATCTTTATAAAATTTGCAACGAGGACTTAGATTAAAAGAGGGAGGAAGTATATTTTAAAATGGAGTATATTTGTCATTGTATTTGAAATCTTTGAATGTGGAAACTAACAAAAGAACATTGATTGTTCTTATATACTAGTATTTGTATGGATCAAACCGTGTGAAAGATAAATTTGAAGATATACAAACAAATGTCAAATTTGAGTAGGCATGACAATGGGGTGGGGTTGAGAACGAGTTTTACCTTCACCATCTCCATCTTCGACTTTAAGTTTTTACCTATTACCCTACTCACATGAGAAATTGAATCTCATCTCCAAGGACATTTTTTTTAATAAAAAAGTAAGTTTTTTTTTTTCCAGCCATGAGGACAATGTTTTAATGCATTATCCATAAACATGTTTACTTTAATATTTCCTCAACCGAATGAGTTGGTTACTCCTTTAAATATCAATAGTAGTTTTTATAACTTGACATATCAACATATAACCAAAATATCAATTTTCAACATTCAATATGAGTTTGAGTATGAGTTCGAAGTGAATATTTATATCCCCGTTATCCGTCGTATACCCGTGTATTGAAATAAGGGGAAACCCAACTCATACCAAAATTCAATTAAAACATGAAATACCTCTCAAATCAGAGTGAATTCGGGCTGGTAACTATGAACACAAGTTTTTCTACCATGCCTAGATTTGAGTTAAAAAAGACTTTTGGTAATTTTAACACGTTCAATTATTATAACTATCTAGAACATTTTAAGTACCCACATAAAATTTTAATTTATTTTTACTTAAAGAAAATTGTCTACTCTTTTGTTGTTGTCATATGATGAGTACAATATATTCGTCGTTGTTTAGCAATAACTTATCTCTATCAAAGAACATGCGACATATAAAATATATTCTTTTTTTCAATCAAATTTTATCTGAAACACATAACATATGTTCAAATAACCAAAATCTTCTAGTACTTGAAACAATTAAATTGCTACTATTCAATAAATAATTCTATGTCCAAAAAATAGTAAATAATACTACTATAGTTTTTTTGGGTAGTATTGTTTACTCTTTTAATACTAGCATGACATTAGTCATAGTCTTTAATACTTCTATATGTCCAAAAAATAATTAATACTAGCATATAGTTTTGAAAAAAAATATAAAAATGTGTTGGGGGGTTTTGGTGTAAGAAAGGGTTTATTTGCCGTTATGGATATTGTAATCACGTGCGATGCGTGCTTTCTTCTGACACATCCTTCTTCTTTTAGCATTGTACTGTATGTAACCATTTCTCTCTCTCATGCTAACAATGGCTTTCGTGCTTCTCCTTCTTCAACCACTACCACACTTCACCATTCTTCTTCATCTCAACTCATTCTCATCACTATTTCCATCCTTAACTACTCTCTCCAAATCCCTTTAAAACAAACACCAAAAACACACTCTTCTCTTCACCCTCTTCAATGGCTTTTCCTTTCAATATTCTTCTACTCTCATATTTTCTCATTTTCCACCATTCTTATGCCATTAACGACCAAAACAACCAAAACCCAGAAACACTTTCTCTTCTTTCTTTCAAAGGGTCACTTCAAAATTCACACTTTCTTTCTTCATGGCACTATACAACTTCACACTGTAACTGGGTTGGTGTAACGTGTCAACTCGGTCGAGTTACCTCACTCTCTCTTCCTTCTTGTTCCCTCAGAAGCAATCTTTCTCTTTCTCTTTCCACTCTTTCCTCTCTCACCTCTCTCACCACCCTCAACCTTGAAGATAATCAGTTTTCCGGTGAACTTCCCGGTGAGTTTGGTGGGTTGTTTCATCTAGAAACACTAAGCCTCGGTTCAAACTCTTTCACCGGAAAAATTCCACCGGAGTTTGGTTTTTTAACAAAACTACGTACACTTGATCTTTCCGGTAATGCACTCGCCGGAGAGATACCGGAGAGTTTTGGAAACTTGACAAAGCTTCAGTTTTTAGACCTTAGCAATAACATGCTTTCAGGTTCTCTTCCGTTAAGTCTTTTTACCGGAACGGTGAATTTGATTTCTATTGATATTTCAAACAACTCATTTTCCGGCGAAATTCCACCGGAGATTGGAAACTGGAAGAATTTGACTGCACTTTACGTTGGGATAAACAAGTTGTCCGGTACATTGCCTAAGGAAATTGGAGAGCTTTCAAAGCTTGAAGTTTTGTATTCACCTTCTTGTTTGATTGAAGGTCCATTACCTGAAGAAATGGAAAACCTTGAATTGTTGACAAAGCTTGATCTTTCTTATAACCCTTTAAGGTGTTCTATTCCAAAGTTTATTGGGAAGTTGAAAAATTTGGAAATTTTGAACCTTGTTTTTTCTGAGCTTAATGGGTCAGTTCCATCTGAGCTTGGAAATTGTTCAAATTTGACTAATGTGATGCTTTCTTTTAATTCATTATCTGGTTCATTGCCCCAAGAGCTTTCTATGCTTCCTATAAAAACTTTTTCAGCTGAAAAGAATCTTCTTCATGGTCCTTTGCCTTCTTGGCTTGGGAAATGGAGTAATATTGATTCTCTTTTGCTTTCTGCGAACCGGTTCTCGGGAGTGATTCCACCTGAGCTTGGGAATTGTTCTGTGATGGAGCATCTCAGTTTGAGTAGTAATTTGTTGACAGGTTCTATTCCTGAGGAGCTTTGTAACGCTGCCTCGATGTCGGAGATTGATCTTGATGATAACAACCTTAGTGGTACAATTGAGAAAGCTTTTGTGAATTGTAAGAACCTTACTCAATTGGTTTTGATGAATAATCAAATTGTTGGTTCTATACCACAGTACCTTTCTGAGCTTCCTTTGATGGTGCTGGACTTAGACAACAACAATTTTAGTGGACAGATACCTTTTAGTTTGTGGAATTTATCAACACTGATGGAATTTTCTGCTGCTAATAACCATTTGGAGGGTTCCCTTCCTGTGGAGATAGGGAATGCTGTTATTCTACAAAGGCTTGTTCTTAGCAACAATCGTTTGATAGGTACTATTCCCAAGGAAATTGGAAGTCTTTCAAGTCTTTCAGTTTTCAATTTGAATGGAAATATGCTTGAAGGAAACATTCCAGCTGAGCTTGGTGATTGCATTTCACTCACTACATTGGACCTTGGAAACAATCAACTCAATGGCTCAATTCCTGAAAAATTGGTGGAGCTGAGTGAATTACAGTGCCTTGTTCTTTCTCATAATAATCTGTCTGGGACTATTCCTTCAAAGGAATCTTCGTATTTTCGACAACTTACTGTACCTGATTTGAGCTTTGTTCAACACCTTGGTGTGTTTGATCTTTCTCACAATAGATTGTCAGGCACCATTCCTGATGAATTGGGGAGCTGTGTAGTGGTTGTGGATCTTTTGCTTAGCAACAACATGCTTTCTGGGAGCATTCCAAGATCACTCTCGCGCTTGACAAATCTAACAACTTTGGATTTGTCTGGAAACTTGTTGTCAGGTTCCATTCCACTGGAGCTTGGAGATGCTGTCACACTCCAAGGTTTATATTTGGGACAGAATCAACTCTCAGGTACCATCCCTGGAAATTTTGGAAAGTTGACTGGTTTGGTGAAGCTAAATTTAACAGGAAACATGCTGTATGGTCCTATTCCAACTAGTTTTGGGAACATGAAGGAATTGACTCACTTGGACTTGAGCTATAATGAGCTCAGTGGTGAGCTTCCGTCCATTATGTCGGGTGTGCAAAGCCTTGTTGGGCTTTACGTGCAGAATAACAAGCTTTCAGGTCATGTTGGAGAGCTTTTCTCAAACTCCTTGACATGGAGGATTGAGACAATGAATCTGAGTTGCAATTGCTTTGATGGAAACTTGCCATGGTCTTTAGGAAATCTTTCCTACTTGACGATTTTGGATCTCCACCAAAATCTGTTGACCGGAGAGATTCCTTTAGACCTCGGTAATCTCATGCAACTCGAGTATTTTGATGTTTCAGGCAATCAATTATCTGGAAAGATTCCAGAGAAGTTATGCAGCCTAGTTAATTTGAATTACCTTGATTTTGCTCAAAACAGATTGGAAGGGCCTATTCCAATAACTGGTATTTGCCAAAACCTATCCGAAGTTAGATTTTTGGGAAACAGAAACCTTTGTGGCCAGATGTTGGGTACAAATTGTGAGGTCAAAAGCATTGGTAGATATTCATTGTTTAATGTATGGAGGCTTGGTGGAATTGCCATCGCAGTCATATTAGTAACCTTGATATTTGCTTTTGCGCTGCATAGATGGATGAGCAGGAAGCAAAATGATCCCGAGGACCTAGAGGATCGGAAACTTAACAGTTATGTTGATCAGAATCTTTACTTCTTGAGCAGTAGCAGATCAAAGGAACCTTTGAGTATCAATGTAGCAATGTTTGAGCAGCCTCTTCTGAAATTAACTTTGGTTGATATCCTAAAAGCTACCGATAATTTCAGCAAGACAAACATAATTGGAGATGGAGGTTTCGGAACCGTGTACAAGGCCACTTTACCAAATGGAAGAACAGTTGCTGTGAAGAAGCTTAGCGAAGCTAAAACGCAGGGTCATCGCGAGTTCATGGCTGAAATGGAAACCTTAGGCAAGGTAAAGCATCAAAACCTAGTTGCATTGCTTGGTTATTGCTCAATGGGTGAGGAGAAACTCCTTGTTTATGAATACATGGTAAATGGAAGCTTAGATCTTTGGTTGAGAAACAGAACTGGGGGACTCGAAATCCTGAATTGGAACAAACGTTACAAAATCGCGACGGGTGCAGCAAAAGGACTAGCTTTCCTTCATCACGGTTTCATACCTCACATCATTCACAGGGATGTTAAAGCTAGCAACATTTTACTAAATGAAGATTTTGAGCCGAAAGTCGCCGATTTTGGACTAGCACGATTGATCAGTGCATGTGAGACTCATATCAGCACTGATATTGCCGGAACATTTGGTTACATTCCACCAGAGTATGGACAGAGTGGAAGATCAACAACAAGAGGCGATGTCTACAGTTTCGGGGTCATTTTACTTGAATTGGTGACCGGAAAAGAGCCGACAGGACCAGATTTCAAAGAGATTGAAGGTGGAAACTTGGTTGGATGGGTTGGTCAGAAGATCAAGAAGGGTCAAGCTGCTGATGTTCTTGATCCAACAGTTCTCGACGCGGACTCTAAGCAGATGATGCTTCAAATGCTGCAGATTGCTTGTGTATGCCTCTCTGATAATCCTGCTAACAGGCCTACCATGTTTCAAGTGCACAAATTCTTGAGGGGGATTAAAGGAGATTAGTGATTAACTAGTTTTAAATTATGTCATTGTAGCTGATGTAGTATTAATAGTTAGTTATGTAACTGCAAACTTTTCCTAACAAAAGCTCAGAATTGAATAATCTAATCTAGACTGTATGCTTATTTGAAGTTCTTGTTTGCAAAATAATTCTTATTTCATATGTTGACAAACATGTAGCTCTTACATAAACTGAAGAATATCTTGTTTACTCACCCTAATGAAGATTGAAGTGAAATATAATGATTTGAGCATGGTACGAGCTACATAGAAAAAATAATACTGAAGAAGTGTAATTAGATTATTATCTCTTTATATGTTCTGTTTTCACTATAAAAGAATGCATCTTTTTCATGATGGCTTTGTCCAAACAATATTATTCTCAAGAATTTATGTGATTTTTCACTATTCAAGGATTACCTGAGAAGTGAGATGCAAGTCTAGTATCTCAAACTGCATGATGTTAAATGTTGAAACAACTAGCAAGTATCCTTTCATTGGTAAAATTTTGAAAAGTAATTTTAAATTGGAGGAGAAGATTAAAGATAATAATGTAACAAATTTTTTTTTTTGAAGAAATGTAACAAAATTTATTATTTATTAATTTTAGTCTAATTTATTAAATAGATTATACTTTCATAGTTGTCTACAAATTTTTCACTTTGTTTACAAATAAAAAATTTCAAAACTATGAGTTATTATTCCTTTTTTGGTAAAAAAAAAACACTTTTAGACTTGAGAAGGCACATCTAATGGAAAGCCAAATCATTTGTGCAAACACAATTTTGTGTGTTTTATTTTTATTTTTAATGTCAAGTTGTTTAGCGGTGAGACTCAAACATTTTAGATATGGAAAAGTGAAGAATACTGAATACAAATTCAAACTCTTTTATATTAACGTCTCTTCAGCTACTATCTGAATTATATTTACGAGATTACACAATACAATTTTATTTATTTTTGCCAACATAGAAAAGTTTGCATGTATTATAAATAGACTCATTGGCAAATTAATAAGTGTGCATGTCTATTTACTTTTATGGTTTAAATTTATATACTTTATATATCAGTTATATTTACTAAACTATTTCGATTAGTTTTTTTGGTTAAACGTCAATAGGTCAAACCATTATATTGGTGTGTGTAGTGGCTCAGTGAGACAAAAATCATTGTTTTAGGCTCACTAACTAACAAAGAACGAAAAAGTCACGCATATAACAGACGTGCCCTAGAGGCTAGATAGGTTGACCAACCGTGGTTTGTTAGGGTGTGTCTGATTATTAGTATAACCCATATACGGGTGTTAAGAGAGAACGTAGGCTTAGGGATATAAAAACTATTTTTTCTTGTTTTCTTTTGAATACTAGTCAATTGAGAATGTAGGATTAAGGGTGTTAACTGTTAAGAAACATATAGATTAGTTGGTCTTGTTTGAGTCAAGTTGAACTTAGTTAACTCATGTTTAAGTGAAATATAATAAAATGACGTACTATTTTATGCAAGATGATTTGTATGAAATATGAATAGTTCGATGGCTACAACCCAAGATTTTTTTTCTTTCACAAGACATGATTTACCCACCACTAACCTGTTTTAACAACTCCATTTTATAACAATGAAAAAATCTTTTAAATTTGATGAAGTGACATATTTGAGTAAATATTAATTTACTATTGATACACATTAAAATTACTTACTTTTTTTTTTAAGGGATTACAGACAAAGTTATACGTTGTTATACTTGTTAATTTAAGATTGAAATGCATCAAGTTATAAATATTAAATTTATGGCAACATACATTTTTTTTCCTTTAAGTTTGACAAAAATTATAGATTAGTCATTTAAGTTTTTTATGTTTCAAATAAGTTTCTTAAAGTTTTTCTAAGTTTCAAATAAATCTTTTAAGTTTATTTAAATTTCAAATAGGTCGTTTAAGTTGTTAATTTAATGCACTATTTAAAGTTTTTTAAGTTTTTAAGTTCAATTCCGGATCAATTCTTAAAGTTTCAATTGGAAATATAAAGATTGTTGAGATATTTCCTATGTTTCTTATTACTTATCATTTTTTAAGACAAAAATAAGTTCATATTTACTTGTCATTTTCAAAGTTCAACGTTATAATTTTTTTTTATCAATATTGGATTTAAATATTTATTGGAAAGATAAAAATAGAAGAAATAAAATAATAAATGTTCAAGGATAATGAAGGAAAAAGAAAAATAATGATCTAGAGAAACAATTTTTTTTTGACAGAAAAACTATTTCTAACAATTGATCATTACATGTGATTAAGAAAGCTAGATACACGCTAATAATTAATACACCTAGACAATTGATAAGCCAATAGGGTGTTAACAAATCAAAATCCTATTTTTAACAACTAAATTAATTTCTTTATGGACAAAGTTCGGTAATAATTCAAGATTCACATTCTTTAATTTCATCAAACTATAAAAAAAAATATCTGCAGATGTTTTCTCAAATTGGCTACAAGTGGTCTTTGAGATGACCAATCTAACCGCAAGTTCACAAGTCATTTGAAAAATTGGGAGGATGGATTATTTGGTGATCATTCCGAGAAACCTCTTCCTCCAAATACAGTATCCATGAAACATATTCTTCTCAATCATTTCAACAAACTCGAAACATAAACCAAGAAGCATAACATAGCAACCATTTTTTTTTTTAGGGAAGCATAACATAGCAACCATAAAAACATTAACATAAGCATTAAATCAAAATGGGTAAAGATAGATTAGTCAAAACATAGTGTTTCCTTGGTGGAAGGTCCAAATGAAGCGAAGGATGGCCATCTGAGAAATCCTTGCAACGATACTGCCATGTTGAGATATAATTCTACCAACAACAACTTCAACACCATCAAATCAACAACAATCCAAACCAACCTCAAACGGATGGGGAGAAAGAGTCAACCACGAATGCTTCATCTTCACGTTCGCAGAGTTTTCGCTTTCTGACAGAGAATACGAGGAAACAATGAGCATAGGGCAGCAGGAGGCCTCCCTAACAGAGAAACAATGTCATTTGCATTGAATCCTAGCGGCAAAGCCATCAATTTGTGTTCTTCTTGGTAAATTCAAGTATGACTAACTTACATATAATGATGCATGCTATTCTATATTCTATTTTCAGCGACAATTTTTTATGATATCACTTCCCCTTGATAAATCCCCCCAAACATATATACTTGATTCTTCAGAATGCCACTCTTTATGAAATCAACATATGTAACAACTCCGACTCACTAGAACCTCTACTATGAATAGTTTATGACCATTCGGAGGAGGATACTTTCAAATTTCTCATAGGATTGCTTGACTTACACTGAAATCCATTTAAGTGACATGAAAAAGTACACAACGGTTTAGTGATATCTCGAGACAATTCATAACACATATTCACAAATGCATAAATTAGGAACTCATAGCAAAATCATAACGAACAACAAAACATTTGTTTTGCCTCACTTAATATGGACTTCAGGTTATTCACATATTCGTATATTCGAGAATAAATTTTTTAATTGTATAGTGAGGGAAAAAGTAACACACACATCACCTAAATATCATTTCTAATTTTATTTAGAATAATTTCGTTGCTCAAATTTTATTTTAAGCTCACTTAGTTGTTTAATCATTTAGTTCATTAATTACTCTCAACGTGATTTGATAATTACTCTCAAAGTGTCCCCGCTTGTCCCGCAAACGCGATGTCTATGATTTCAAACTGATATCGTTCACCCCCTTACCTTGGCTTGACTGGCAAAATCCTTGGTTATACTCCCGCGACGGCTTTGTTTCTACACAACTACAAACATGTCTATAAATCATAAACAATAAGTCGATAACATAATTTATAATTATATGCTAGAACAATACATTTGATTTTTACCTAAGAAAGGTAGATCAATGACACAAGGTGACTTATGACAAGGATTGAGCCTCCTATTTATGTTTTGACAACATAGAAAACGGAAAGTATCTAGACAACGAAGTTAGGAACACTAGTTGAAAAGGAAATCGAAATCCACAAAAAGAAAATTAAGAGTCTTACTTAAGTCATGAATAACCAAGACAAAATGATGTGTTTGTGGATGGATCGAGTTTCCTGGGTACACTACCAGCCTCAAGAATGGTAAAATATCCACCGATATGATCCATGGTTTTAGTAAAAAGGAAAATATCATTTAAGATTCAACATTAAAAGGAAGAGAAGAATCCTACCAATGGGGGAAGTGTGATAGTAAAGACATGGATTCAAGGAAACAAGGTTATCGTTTTAAAATTAGGAATTAGTGTGGATGGAATTGGTGTTCTAACTGAACTTGCAAAAATCAAAGGTTTGAGAATGGTGTTTATTGGTTTCAACGAGATGAAGATGAATAAGAAATTTCAGGGATTACGGATGGGAATATCGTGCAATGTTTTTGAGAAAAATAGCAGGGTAGTTGATTATGTCCAAGCTGATCCTGAAAATTAATTTTTGGGCGTGAATTATAAGGAAAATGCTATAGTTTCCAAAAAAAATTATCAC
>Ga0228710_1000291_pt1 | contig 56369 bp, 27 predicted proteins | sample MedpolnodulmetaG_FD_177995 | JGI IMG/M metagenome (GOLD analysis project Ga0228710, IMG submission 177995) | Root nodule microbial communities from Medicago polymorpha collected in Santa Monica, California, United States - pink nodules | ecosystem: Host-associated > Plants > Roots > Nodule... | reverse complement strand
ATCCGGATTAAGAAAAAACCGGATATTTTTTTAAACCAAACCATATCCGTTTATAAACCGGTTTTGTAAAAGTAACCGGTTATATATCCATAACCATATTCATAACCGGTTATGTAACCGGTTTACAGTTAAATATGGTTATGGTTAGGAATCCAAAATCATATAAGTGGTTTATATATGGATATGGTTTGGTCGGTCAAAATATCCGACCATGCACACCCCTAGCCAGCCATAACCCCATGGAAGAAGTATGAAAAGGTTAATCCTTTACCTGCAAGTTCCATTAATATTTTTTTAGTTCATGACTTTGGTCCAAATCCTTAATACCTATTTCTATCTTTGGCTGCTGATTTTGATAGTGAAGATGGATGCTTTGGTGATGATAAGCATAACCAACCTAAGTCGTTGAGTTTCATGTTGGTTGAGTGGTGCAACATGTTGCCTTAAACATAATGAGTTTCTTGGAGCAATCAAACTGGATACTAAGGTAACAATCAATCAAGTCGTTAGTTCTCATAATCATGGTTGTCATAATGTTGAGTTTACACGAAATCATACTAGTTTTCGACTTGGGGTTTCACATTCAAAAATTGATGTCCGAGTTATTATAAATGTAGCTTACTCTTTTCATCAGGTGAATGTTGTTAAGTAATTTCACATGGTGAAAGCTTTCTATAGACGAGCACAAGAGACTTAAACTGGTACTTAAACATGTTGATTTGATTCTCCTAAGAAATTAATATATTTGCTGGATTAAAACATTATCATTTAAGGGAACGGGTATTTCATTTTTCAAGTTAGGTATTGAAATGAAATTGAAGCAACTTCAAGCTGACATTCACAAAAAAGATGCTAAACTGTATGGAAATATTTTTGCGCCTAAAACAAAGGTGATTTTAGTTTTTAGACTTGATAAGTCTTTTATGTTTGTGCACGTAAAATTTGTGTTACCTTAAATCACATGCTTTCTCCTTGCCAATATTTGTTGTTAATCTCAGATTTAGTGTTTTTTTAATTCTGCGTAAACTAACTCTTATTATTGTTCTCAGGTATAGATCGAAGGTTGAGAAAAAAGAGGATGGGGAAGGCAAAATAAAAATGGACAATGTTGGTGACAATGCGGCTCCTTCTTATGATGGTTTAATATTGGCGGCAGTGGTTGCCTTTTTTCCAACAGATTTTGTATGATTTAATCATTTTGTCAAATCTCGGTGTCTTCATGTTTTTGTTGGTCATCACTTGAATCGGAAGAGAGTTTTGACTATCTTTTGACAAGGATTTTTTAGTGTCTTCGATGAATTTCAAACTTACCTGACTCATTTTTGACTAACTTCTTCGGAGGTGACCTATATCTTGGCGACCACTGCCTTCTCTTAACGAAAATATGAGCATTGTATGCATTACTCATTTCATTAAGTTTTGTCTCATCGTGTTGTTTTCCGTCGTTGGTATATCTCAATGTTTTCATCGTTTCGACTATCCTTGACAATGAATTTGTTGGATTCAAACAATATAGTGACTTTCTCCACCCGCTTTATTCTCACTACTTTCTTCCGTCATTTTTAAATCTTCTTCAAATAATAACAAGAGAAGATATAGTAAATATATAATGTCTTATTATATATTGAAGAAAAGTAAAAAATGGCAAAAGAATTATTTATTATGAAAAAATGGTAGAGAAAATCACTATGTTGTCTAAAATCCAGTGACTTGTGAAGGGATGATCAAAATGACAAAAACGAGATATCAACAACGAACAACTACATGATGAGGTGAAACTTAATAAAAGGACTAATAACTACAAAAGCCTGATTTCCACCAAGATATACGGTGTCACCAAGACAATTTCCGCTATTAGAGAAGTTTGTAAGAGGCGAGTCGAGCAAGTGACGAAATTGTTGAAAACCTAACGATTCATTGTTAAGAGATGGTCGAAAATTTCTATTCACTTAAGGCAATTGACGATCAGGAGAACCATGAGTATATCGTCATGGCAAAATGATTAAATCATTCAAAATCATAATCATTGAAACAAAGGTCATCGTCACAGTCAATAAAGAGGTCATTGTCAAGCCAGATGTCATTGCATCCACAAATGATGCTTATTAACTGTTGTTGATTGATCAGAAGCCCACCCTACCACCAATTAGGGCCCTCTTCTACAGTGGCCTAAATGAGAAGATTCTTCTCACCTCATATCCTCTACGTCTAATAATACCTCATAACGGTTTATAAAGGCTAAAGCATTGACGGGTGTTAAACCAAAATGGATTTTGTACAATGCCTCTGAAGTTTTGATGATAACAAAGTGTAAGAGAACAATTGAATATGCTACTACATGTTCAAATGTACACGACCATAGAATTAAATCCGTATTGTTAAATCAAGTTTTGATTTTGGAAGAACAAGTTTATGAGCACATATAATAGTGTCTGAAACAAATGAGAAGTTGAAGACCTGCAGAAAACTTTGAAGAAGTCAAGCATATGAAGGTCAGAAGACTCTGAAGAAGTAGAGTTTCTGAAGGCTCTCAGACCCTTAAGGACACGTCAACATCAGAAGCCTCTTACTCGTTTTGTCGTCTTTGGATGGAAGGTCACTATCAGATTCTGATAGTACAATTTATCTTCTTCTTATCACGTACGAAAACAAACAGAATTTCAAGGACAAAGAGAACAAAATGGATAATTCAATTTGAAGCAAATGAATATCAACAACATTAACCAAATCAAGAAACATTCTAATGTCACTGATCAAGCTTCTCATGAACTCAATTGTTGCGCTGGCACTCTCCAACATCTCTCAAGTCTCCGCCTATATAAGGACTTGAAGACTTGAAAAATACATAACATTGTTGTGAATTTTACTAGTGCACTTACTTTGTCAAAAAACAGCACATAGACTCTGTTTGGTAAAAATAGCGGATAGCTGATAAGCTAGCTGATAACTTATAGCTGATGACTGATGACTTATAGCTGATAAGTTAGTTGAAGTGTTTGGTAAAATTAGCGGTTCAATTGGTTGATACATATAAAATGACATAAATGACATTTTTAATTTATAATGAAATTTGGTAATTTAAATTTATTTAATATATCATTTATATAATAGTTAAATCTATCTTTATTTTATATTTCAATGTTTATTTTCATTCCAGTATAGTACTTTATAAAGAAAAACATAATGATAAAATATAAAAAGTAAAATGTTTAGACTTAACAATAAAATTTTTGCATCTTTGTAAACAAAAGAAAAGACGTAACAATAAAACTAGACTGAATCTTTGAAAAAAAATTAAATGCCCTTCAAAAGGGCAAAGAATTTAACGGAACCAAAAAAAATAATTAACGTAACCATATACATATACAATTAAATGCCCTTCAAAAAAAGTAGCTCTTCTTGTAAAAAAAAAAATAGCTCTTTAATTTGCTTGCATTTAAAACATATATATTTTACTTGAAATTATAAAGGGTAAAAGAGGATTTTAGATTAAATAATAAGGGTAAAATTGAAAGAAATAATGATAAGGTATAAGCTATAAGCTCAAATGCTACTTGTAATAACGTCTGAAAAATAGATTATAAGCTCGTGAAATAAGCTATAAGCTCGTGGTGAAAAAACATTACCAAAAGAGCTTTTTTGCTCAAACGAACTTATAAGTTATTCTCTATTCGCTATAAGCTCATTTTTTTGTCTTACCAAACAAACCCATAAACTTCCATATAAAACTTCGTAAGTCTTAGAGTTCAGCACCTCCGATTGTATATCAAATGTAAAATCAAACAATCTTTTATGGAATGCTCTCGTAACTTCCACGTTTCTCTGACTATATTGCACAGACCTTCGTCATACAAAACCTCTTGTAATGTTTCCTACAAGTACTCCTCCTTATGTATGTATTAATCTTATCAAGAGTTAACTCACCTGGATTAACTTGCTGGTATTCTCTTGGGATCTTGAAGTGTGCTCATCCAAGAACTCTTATGTTTGATTCTCTTCAGTATTAATTTGAATAGACTAATTAAATTTCTTTAAAAAAAAATATGATCAAGACTTAAATCCCACAAATATGGTGTACTCATTCAAGAAATCAAGTAATCATTGTTCTAATTTTACTGTTAAATTTGGTGCTTTTAACTAGTAACCGGTTCAGCCTCGCTTCTCATTCCCACAATAATTTTTATTTCTTTTTTAATCTATGGATTTGATATTTTTATTATTTTCCAAATAAAAAAGTATACAATATATATATTTTTTTGTTATAGTTGATAGAATTCAGCCTTTTCAAGATGAATAAATGGAGTGTCGGACTTCTAACCCCAGCCCCGCATACAAATGATGCATGAGGCCAACTGAGCTATGCTGGAAAAGAATAATTTAGAATGTTGCATTCATTTCATTTCATTTCCATTACCATACTCATAGAGTTGTATCTCCAAGATGGCAGTGTTATCAGAGATAGAAGAAGATGAACTGGACGAAGAACCAGGCGAAGTCATCGAATCAGCACCGCCTCAAAAGCTCGGCGAAGAAAGGAAACTCACTTCCAACTCGCCGATCAAGAAGAAGCTTCTCAAAATCGGACACGGTTGGGAAACCCCCAACTTCAACGATCATGTTACTCGTTAGTTCTTAATCATCTTCATCTTTATGCTATAATCTTGAATTTATAAATGTAAAATTAACACCCTTTAATGCATTCTTTGTTGAAATGCATGCAGTTCATTATGTTGGAACTTTGCTTGATGGAACGAAACTGGGTTCTACTAGGGATTCTGATTCTCCTGTCACATTTTCACTTGGACAGGGTGAGTGAAAAGATGACAATAATTTAGTTTTATTGTAATTTCAATAAAAAAATGTTTTTTTGTTGTTATTTACTATAAATTTTATGTGGGTGTCCTTTGGATTTCAAATTATAGTTACTTTTTTCTGTGGGTATCGTTTAGACTTAAAATGTGATTGAAAGAAACTGTGTTTTTAATCATACTATTGTCACCAAATATGTTAGACAATTATTGAGTATTTTTTTTTTTAATCATACTATGTAATTTTAGGATGCAGCTCATCTAAATTGAGATATTTGGTTTAGATGATAGAATAAGTAATCTCAACAGTTGATGAATAAATCAATAGTAGATGTTAGATGTATTGAAGTTGTATCAGAATCCCACATCGCCAAAGGTTCTCCTGTTGTTGAATGTGTGTGTGTGTGCGGCCCATTTGACAATTCGTACAAGAAAGGCAGATCATATATACATTGGAATTTCAACGGTGATTTATTCATCATCAGTTGAGATTACTTTACCCTCTAAGCGTGTGTTTTTGATTGATAGTGAGCTTGGCGAATTCGCGGTGACACCGTAATTTTGTTGAAGCTCAAAAGTGTAGTTTTTGCCGACATTACGGAGACACACCGTGATTCTGCCGAACTCACCGCCAATCCATACAGCACTAAGGTGAATTGTTTGTGTTTCAGGAGTAAATTAATAATGTTAATGTGGGTGTGATTTAGATTTGTTTATTTGTTAATTGGGTCGATAGGTGAATTGTATGCTGGATTGGATGATGGAATCGTCACCATGAAGAAAGGAGAGGTGGCATTGTTCACATTACCTGCCGTTGAGTCTGGAAGCATTCCACAAGACTCCAACCTGGTTGTGCAATTTGAGGTGGAACTCGTTTCTTGGATCACGGTGGTGGATGTTTGCAAAGATGGTGGAATTATCAAGAAAATTATGGAGAAGGGGAACGGGAATGATCGACCCGGTGATCTTGATGAAGTCCTTGGTAGTCTATCAGCTACTTATACATAATTCTTTTGCTTCCCACATGGCAACAAGTTGAGATTTATTATGTTATTATCCATTTTAACGATTTTTTTGTTGCTGTATTTCTCCTTTTCTGGCTTGTGTTTTAATATTGAAGATTATGTCAGCTTATTAGTCTTTTTGGTCTTTTGTGCAACTATAGTGAAGTATCAGGTGACACTTGAAGATGGCACTGTTGTTGCAGAAACTCCGGAAGGAGGAGTTGAATTCTATGTGAATGATGGTAATACTGATTATAATGTTAAGTTGCACTCCTATTTTATTTCACTGAACGGGGAATATAATTTCATTTTTCATCCCAGTCTTTGTGACCAATTATTTTACTCGTTGAAGGTCATCTTCTTCCTAGATTGGCAAAAGTGATCATGACTATGACAAGGGGGGAGAAAGCTGAATTAATTGTTCAACCTCGGTGTACGCCTCTTGTTCTTCTACTTAACCTAGTTTCATATCTTTATTTTATGTTTCTGGTACCCAAATAAAAGACTTCATGAATAATTACTCTTGAATTGTTTTCATACGGTGAATGTAGATGCCTTTGGGGAGAAGGGGAGAGAAGCTGGCAGCGGGTTCCATTCAATTCCACCAGACTCAATGCTCCATATTAATATTGAGTTGGTGTCCTTCAAGCCTGTCATAAATGTTACTGGTGACTCCATGGTGATTAAGAAGATTTTTAAAGAAGGGGAGGGTGCTTTCACAGCTAATGACGGTGCAAATGTTACTGGTAAGATAATGACTCACATTTCATTATTGGTTCAGTTGATTTAAATCAGAATGGATTCAGAACAATAAGGACTGTAGTCATGCAACTGGATAAGAAATTTCTGATATATTTTTTGACTAAAGGATTATTGGATATTTTCAAACCCTTGATAATGTGACGGTAATTTTTCAAATTCAGACTTATTGCGTCTCCCTTATTGTTCATTTTAGCATACCTAGTGGGAAAAGACTTTTGTCGTTGTTGCTTTTGTCGAAAAGGCTGTTAAAACATTATTATGCACACATAAGAAAGACAATGCAATGGTTACTATAGAAGTCAACGGACAATAAAAGCTACACAATTCACTTGTATGTAGCATTTTTTCTTGAATGATTTTCTAGGAAAAAGTCCTATTGTAGGTGCATAAACTTAGTTGTTATTTTCAAACTAAGAAAGTACTACAAGTATGGTGTTATTTATTGCACAAAGAAAGTAAAAGAGGGAAAGGAAGAAGAAGCCTCAGTTTACAGATTGGTTTTGTTAAAATTGCCATGCCAGTCAGATACACAGCTATGCTAGAAGATGGCACTGTATTCGAGAAAAGAGGAATTGATGAAACACAACCCTTGAAATTTGTAACTGATGAGGGTGAGTTTATTCTTATCATTTCTCAACCACTATCCTTTACATGCTTTTTTACCCCTTATAATCAACTGTTTATGACTACTAGGAAGTTATGATGCTAGTGTTTTTATTTTGCTATCTGTAGAACAAGTGATTACTGGTTTAGACCGAGCAGTGGCAACAATGAAGAAGGGTGAAAGGGCCATAATCAGTATACATCCTGATTATGCTTTTGGAAATGTTGAAGTGAAACAAGATCTTGCTATTGTGCCACCAGGCTCAAAAGTAGTGTATGACATTGAAATGGTGGATTTTATTAAGGTAAAAGGAAAGAAATCCTCTTCCTTGGTGCTTTGAGGAATTGGAGATCTAGGTTTTTTTATAGAGTAAATTGCATTTACCACCCTTGAGGTTTCCATGAATAACACATACCTCCCCTCTAGTTTTTAAGTGAACACTAACCTCCCTTGTTTTTCAATCAAACCAACAAATACCCCCCTATCTCTTAACGCCGTTTGTTTCATGTATAACTGCTCAATTTCCAAGTAGCTCCGCTGGTATCACTACTATTTTTTACTCTACTGAAACATCTTCTTCCCCAATTAATTATAGGCAGTCTGCCATGTCTTTTAATTTTCTACATCCTCGTTTATATAGGTAATATTTCAAAGCCTCGTTACAAATAAAGACACATTCATGTGATTAAAAATGAGTAAAAACACCTGTGAGTATTCATTGGCAATTTCAGGATACATTTTTACCTTGAATTTGCAATTTATGTTATGTTTGGAGTGGTGTTTCATACGGTGGACTTACTAGATCTCCTCCATAACTTATTAAAGAAAGAACAGTGGAAGTAGATATCTCCTTGTTTCCTTTTCTTCCATTTTCCAATTTCCAACATCAAAACCCTTAAATTACCCTCTTTATCTATTAACGCTTTATGTCCTTCAACCTTATACCTTGTCGGCTTTTGAATCCAAACAACTCACAATTTCTGTCCCCTAAGACAGTCCTCAGCTGCAACCGCAAGTATATTGATGGCATTCCCTTCGCCTGTTACCTCTTCATTATCAACGTCCAGATTAGAGATGTCTTTCGATTAACAATTTGAAAGTAGATATAGAAAGTGAACCTAAAATTTTAGGGTTTTTTATTTTATTTAACAGAGCATAACAATGTGAGAGTGTCGGGAGGTTAGTGTTTTTTGAAAACTAGAGGGGGTGTTTGTGTTATTTGATAAAACCTCAGGGGAGGTTAGTGTAATTTGCCCTTTTTTATATAGACTATGATGGAAACTTATCCGAGCATTTTTCGTCATTGAAATTGTAAGGGTGGGTCAATCCAGTCCCTCAAATTTATGAAATATCAATTTAGTCCCTTAAATTGAACGTTAGTGAATTTAGTATCTTTGTTTTCTAAATTTAACACCTCAGTTATAAATTTTGTAAGTTTATCTTAATGCAACAAGAAACTATTCAAGTCAATATGCATGTCTTTCATTAATTTTCATGGATGCTGGCTAAAGAGATATTTTGATTGAATGACTAAATTGATTGATATTCTTTAATTTAAAGGACTAATTTGCTATTTTGTAAATTTGAGGGACTAAATTTCTTGACAATTACAATTTCGAGGATTGAAATGCTGATTCACTCAAACTTATATCATTTACTAGCATGGAGAAAACAAATTAACTTGCAGTATGCTTATAGTTTGTCATTTATGTACATACATGTGTCTGTCTACATTAGCGGTTTCAATAATACTAACTTTTATTTGATTCAAATTCATAGGAGAAAGCACCATGGGAGTTAAATAGTAATGAGAAAATTGAGGTGGCTGGGAGGAAGAAAGAAGAAGGAAATTTATTATTTAAAAGTGGCAAATATCAGCGAGCAGCGAAGAAGTATGATAAGGTGGATCCTTTATTTGCAACAACTTTGACTTTTCAAGTTCCATTATTATTTTTTTAATTCACGACTTTGGTCTAAATCCATGATACCCATTTCTCTCAGGCTGCTGATTTTGTTAGCAGAGATGGATCTTTAGGGGATGATGAGGAAAAGTTAGCTAAATCGTTGAGAGTTTCATGCGGGTTGAATGGGGCAGCTTGTTGCCTTAAACTGAATGACTTTCCTGGAGCAATCAAACTATGTACCCAGGTAAACAGCCAATCGACTCATTTGGCAAAGTCTAGCACACAATCGTACTAGTTTACGACTCCAAGCATCAAAGTCGAGTTAATTCACGTACAAAATTTGTTTTTGTGTAAACTCAAGTAGATTCATATAGACTCGCAGAGAATCACGAGCCTGAAGACGATTGTACGGGTTTATAACATAATGGTCATTTCCTCCAAACATGCTTGAAATAATAGTGGTTCATTGTTTTTAAAAAAACCCAAATTTGAAAAGCCGATCTGTAAGGTTTAGTAGCGCATAAAGCATTAACCTCAGTTGTAGCACTTGACTCCACTGATGCATCTAAGATCCCAACATGAACCTATCTGTAAAGGAGTTGAGTTTTGTTTCCATCTCAGTCCAGTATAAACGAATTCAGGGATAAAAAATAACCCTGAAAATATCCATCGTTTCAAGTTTGCATTGACCTACAAACCGAAGAGGTGATTGAACCGAACTCTTCTGATCTGGTATGGTCTGTAGTATGCAAGCTTGTTGAATCTTCATAGACTCAACTAGTGATAGCCGTTGAGAAGTAAACTTTTTGTCCCGCAATATTATAAGCCTCTGGTGCAAAAGAGTAAATGGATAGATTATTATTGCTTCATCATTCAGCTTTTAACATGGATACCTGAGTTATATAAGTGTAGCCAATCATATCACATTTATGATTATTTTAGGCTCGAGTGTAACTTCCATATCACACTTATTCTTTTGATCAGGTGCTTGATGTTGAATTTCACAATGTGAAAGCTTTGTATAGACGAGCACAAGCATATATAGAGACAGGAGACTTTCTTTTAGCAGATGTAGACATCAAGAAAGCTCTTGAGGTGGATCCACAAAACAGGTAATTAAAAATGGTTGATTTGATTCTCCTGAGAAATTAATTGCTGGATTAAAAGCTTATCATTATGAGAACATGGTTTTTCATTTTCCAGGGAGGTAAAGGTACTAAAGATGAAATTGAAGCAACTTCAAGCTGATAGTGACAAAAAAGATGCTAAACTGTATGAAAGTATGTTTGCACCTAAAACAAAGGTAATTAGTGTTTAGACTTGATAACTCTTTTATGTTTTTAAAACTTGTGTTACTCTCAGAATTTAGGTTGGGTCGAACTCAACCTTACAAAAACGGCTTGTAAGGTGAGGGTTGCCCAAGCTGTATAAACACCACATGGGTCATATCATATCTCTAAGCAATGAGGGACTAAATTCACCCCCTTAACATCCAACACAATGAAGGTGTTGGAAGTTTGCAATGAAGGAAACCCAAATACCACAATTAGGCGGCTAGGGGCGGACCGCAATGAAGGCGGAATTGCCAACAGTTACCTTATGTCACATGTTTTTTGTTCTTAATCGCTGCTGATTGTAAGTTTTCATTGGTTTTTCAATTCTGCGTAAATTGTATTTCTAATTAAAACTTAAATTACTGTTCTCAAGCAGAGATTGAAGGTTGAGAAAGAAGAGGATGAGGTGGTGAAAATGGAAATGGGCAATGTTGGTGACAGCGCAGCTCCTTCTGATGGTGGTTTAATTTTTTATTCCTGTTGAACCTGTATACTTAAAATGCTTATAACAAAAGGAATATATACGATATGTAATAGATGGTAGCTGCATAAATTTCGGATGAAAGTTTTACATGGTCACACAACCAACATTTATTTGAGGAAATATGACAAACTCTTGATCTTTGAACGAACAACATACACACCAAACTCATGTGCAAGTACTTTTGGTCGTCCTAATTTATCAAATTCATGAAAATAGTCATTTCTTTTTTAAATTGAAACTTTTTGGTCCCTATATTTTCACATTTGTTGAACTTTTGGTTGCAACTCATGTTTTTTCTTTAAAATTGTGATTTTTGGTCCCAAAAAATGCGATTTATTATTGCCCCAATGTTGAATTTAAAGACAAAATATCATTTTTGAGACTGTAGTTCATTTTTTTTGGCATCAAAGTAACCATTTTTATAGAAAGTTACTTGTTTTGGTTGCTTAATCCGAAAGGCACGGTTTAACATTCTCCTTTCTTAATTTTTAATAAAATAGGATACCAAATTGCAATTAAATTTATTTTGTTTATGTTGAATATTTGTTTTTTTCTCGTAAATAGAGAAACGGGATGATAGTGCCAGATGTTATTTGAATTTGAGGTAATTTTTGAATACTCATGCAACATCATTATGTCTTAAATCATACACATATGTCTTAACATTATTATACACGGATGACAAGAAAATCTTGTAGTATACCACAATAAAGATAGTACAAATTAATTTTTTTTTCCAAAGATTATAAATATACAAATCGATTAGTTGATTATGAAATTTCTATTATATTATGGAATGGATATTTTTAAAATAATTCTTGATATTTTGGACATGAAAGGCCTTGGGTACCACGGCAATTCATAAAAAAATCGCTTGGGTGCTACGGCAAAAACAAAAATAATCAACTATGTAAGTCATCCCTAAAAAATAAAACTATGTACGTCACGTATAAACTTTGAGCATTGACAATTCATCAAATTTCATTCAAGTTCTAAATTTTCTGTTATTTGGTTTTTTTTGTTTTGTTGAGGGAACTGCTATTTGGTTTTGTCACACAGATGCTACATTATTATATTATGTTTTTTTTTATTTTAAAAAAATTATATTATATCATCTAGGAGTAGTTTGTTTCCCAACTACAAATTCAATATTGGTTTTTTTGGTTACAATGCTAATGAAAACAAGCAAAACAAAGAGAGAACAAAAGAACAAACTACACTCCAAAGAAAAAAAAATCAGTTGCGTCAATCCTTTGAAGACTTTGAAGTCCTTCAAGAGGTAAAACGTGGAGGGAAAAATCAATATATGAGGAAGCTCCAAGCTTGACAAAAAAATCCGCAATATTGTTTAAAAAACAATACAAATTTAAAATGAGAAATATTTCCCCTAAAAAAAGGATGAGAAATATTTTATCCCTTGGTACACATAAACAAAAAATATATCCTAGCTATAAGTTATTTTAAATATTTTTTTTTTGTGCCTATTTTGACTCTATTTTTATTCCCAATACAAAGGGTGAGAAATATTTATTCTCGGCCATTTGTTTTTTTTTATTTTTTATTCTCGACCGTTAACATCAATTATATGTACATAAATCTCTTTCTATCCTTCACCATACGTAACTGTAAGTGCGCGCGCAAATATACGTTCCTAACTAACTTTGAACACAACAAGGCGCGTAACCAAGTTTTACATACGCGCGTGGTTGACATAGTGTGTTTTTTTATCTTTACTTTTTTATTTTATTTTAAGTAAAAATATAACAATTAATACCATACATAAATGATATAATCTATCCCATAACTCATGACATTTAATTGCATAAAAAACACGAATTTACCGAAATTTTAGTCTTTGCTTAGCACACGTATACATATATTAGTAAACATGAATTTATATACCATCTTATCCATATTTAAGTAAGCGAATGAATCTACCATGACTATTAAAAAATCGAAACACACAAACACTTATAGAATCAAGAGGAATGCTAGCAACACTCTCTTTTGAACACTCTCTCTAACACTAGAATCAAACTCATTAATTCTATTACACTTCTCACCCATACACTCTTATTATCAAACTCATCCAAATTATATATATTTTGATAATTATAATATTTTATTTTTGACCTAAGATAAATTTGGGCTTGATGTCAAAAAATGAATTGGGCTTGAAGAAAAAACCCATGATATAAATAGAGCTTAGAGCCACCGCGCTTAAACCTCAAAACGAAACCTAACTATGGCCGTCTCGTTGTTCCTCAGTTTCACTACCCTATTCTTCTCTCCCTAATCAATTCACTCTCACTTCTTCGTCATCTATGATTTCTAAGATGGATAAGATCAAAGTGAAGTATCAACTCAAAAACGAAGATTGGAAACCATCACCAGTTACTGCTTTAGCTGCAAGCATAGACGGTACACGTGTTGCAGCTTCGCGTGAAGACGGTTCTTTAGAGCTTTGGCTTGTTTCTGCTAATACAATTGGTTGGCACTGTCAATTGGTATAACAAAATGAAATTATTAGCTTTTTGTTAATTATTCTTAATTGGAAATTAAATGTGTGTTGATTTTGATATTGCAGACAATTCATGGAGACCCTAATAGAATTGTTTCTTCTTTAATTTGGTGTCCTGGTGCTGGATTTCCTCATGGTCGTTTGTTTTCTTCAAATATTGATGGTTCTGTTTCTTTTTGGGATCTCCAACAATTGAAACAAACGGTATGATTTTTTCTGTCATTTCTTTGTTATGCAGTAGTTTTGTTTTTAATACGAGGATGTAGAATTAGGACCTATTTGGATAAACAATTTAATATGCAGCTTATAAAATAAATTTAAATTGTTTTTGTATAAGCTATTTAGCAGTTTCATATGGAAATACCTTATGAAAATTTCATAATAAGCTCTTTCTTGCTTTGAGTTTTATATGGATCAGTGAAATTTTTTAACTTTTTGAAGTGTTCTTTGACAGATATAGATTTAGTGGTACTTTTAATCCCATGATAGTTACTAGTGTTTAGGTATATAGGACTTGTTTGGATAAATAGCTTAATTAAACACTTAAAGCATAAGCATTTTTCATTTTAGTGCTTATGTTTAAGCTATTTCAGCTATTAAATATATACAATCAAGACAAAATGTTTGAAAATAAGCTATAAGTCGTTTTCATAAACTATACAAGAGATCTTATGAAAATAAGCTGAAATCAGCTTTTGAGCATGTAACAAACTGTTTTCATAGCCTCCTCCAATAAGTCTCACAAGTGCTTAAGTCTGTAGTTAAGTTCAAATAAGCTAATCCAAACATATGCTCTTGGTTGGATTTGTATGGTAGTGATGGTTGAGAGTGTCTTTGCAGTTCTCGTTAGTGTAATATGTATTTATTGTGCCTTTTGAAAGATTGTTATGTTATCAATGAGTGGTGCTTTTGTTTTTATTTTATCGTACTTTTTTGACTAATGGTATTAATGGTTTTGTTATTTTTCGTTGTTTAATATGACACATGGTTGCAGATGGTGCTTGAATCAACTGGTGTCTCAATCTGGAAAATGGCTGTGACACTGGCTAAAAGTGACGATGTTGAAACTAATGGTCATCACATAGGGAATGGTTATTTGAAGAAATTGCATGGTTCGGATGAAAACGAGAACAGTGAAAGTGATGAAGATTCCGATTCACCCGATGTTCTCAAGCAATCCAGTTCAGTGAAGCCAAGAGTCGCAGTTGCTTTTGATGATGGATGTGTTAAAATTTACACTATATCTGATGCAAATGAATTTATATATTTAAAGTCCCTGAACCGGGTCAAAGGTTAGACTTTCTTTGTCTTGGTTTTTTTTCCTTTCTCCCTCTGTTATGCTTGTTTCCCGTTCAGAGAATGATATACGGTATTGCTTTCAGGACGAGTTTTAAGTGTGACTTGGAGCACGGATGCTAAATTCATATGTTCAGGAAGTAGTGATGGGTATGTATAAATGCCGTGATTGGTATAGTCATATACTCTTTCCGGTCATTATTATAAGCAAATAAATACTTTTTGGCTTCATTGGATAACTGATGTATTTGGTCTATATTTATTGACCTGATACATTAGTTATTCAATGAACCTAAAAAGTAGTTTTTTGTTTTCTGACCACGATCTTGTGTCACTTACATAGTTACAAGGACTTTATAGTTTATAACCTATTTTCTTACTAGAGCTGATGTTACATGTTTAATTAATAAAAAAAGCACAAGACCAATACAAATTAAAAACATTCAGCTCCATAATTCTCTCCTTTTTTATTTGACATCATTCGGGTAACATGTTTCTCTCTCTACTCTTATAGGATAATTCGAATCTGGGATGCCAAATCAGGTATTGAAGCCCATAATATGTCAGCAGGACTGGGTAGAGACAGTGGACATGAACTTTGTATATGGTCACTACTGTATTTAAGGTGAACGCAATTGCATCCTTTTGCTTAGCTGTCAATGATTTGCACACTTCTGCAATTCACATTTACTGCATTGCTTTGATTTTAGTATTGGAGTACCACTGTCTGTATGCTACCTGTGTTGCTGATTTAGTAGTTATTATTTAGGTCTGGGATACTTGTTAGTGGAGACAGCAGTGGTAGCGTCCAGTTTTGGGATTGCCGTGAAGGAGCTCCCTCTCAACAACCTATTATTAAACACAAGGGAGATGTACATGCTCTAGCAGTAGCCCCTGATCACAATATGCTGTTCTCTGCTGGTGCTGATGGACAGGTATGTAGTTGCGTAATCTGTGCATTGTTATGGACCATATTTTTTGATCTTTTACACACTAAAATGAAGTGAACAAACTGTCGATCTCATGTTCATATGTGTAATAAAACATATTAGCTGTCTGACAATATGAGTTGTTTAACTTATCTTTTAGTTCCTGATTTTTTTTTGTCAAACAGTTCCTGATTTATTGTTCTTGTTGTCGTTATGTTATATGTTGCTTTTATATTATAAGTAATTATTTTCTTTATTACATTGTATATTATAATTTTGTTTTGTTTTCATCATATTATTCTTCTGAATGTTTTCAATTTATTAAATGATGCCATGTCATTCTGAGATATGATTATTTAGCCCGTGAGGGCCAAAACAAAAAAACCAAGATAAAACATATGGGCCACGTGGCCCTATTCCCTGAATTTCAGCTATCTAAATCCCACTGCTGCGTCAGTTATTTGAAAATGAAAAGTCATGCACGGATCCGAGAGTTAGACAGAATGAAGAAGCAGTGGTGAGAGAAAGAAGGGTAGCAGGAGAACTATGGAACTGCTGGAATCTCACAGAGCTGTCGGTGATTGCTCAAAAGCTGTGGGTATATTTAGTTTTTGCGAAAGGTTCACCATACCGCCTCTACAGCTTATATTTTGCTGTGATTTGGCCACAATTGTGTGAGCTACAGCCGCTACCAGAAACTGCGATGCAACAGCAGATCTTGTAGTGCCTAGTGGCTGCTACGCCATGCTATGGCGTAGTTGCGGCCACTACGTTAGCTCTTAACTACAGAGTCAGATACCCTCCTCTCTTTGTTTAAAATGTAATTGTGTCTCTATCTTCAACTGATCTTGATTTATGCTTTTTATATTCACTTAAGAAAAATGCAATTAATGTTGCGTGTTAAGTGAAAATATTTTAGTGTTACTTTTTCTTTAAACTGTTGTTTCTTGCCTTTCTTTGGCTCATTTTAATAAGATTAAATGCCACCCAATAGTTAATAACCTAGCGAATTATAATATTTGTTTAACTTTTTATTTGAAGGTTATTCTTTATAAGCTGTCTGAGTCAACGATAGAGAAAGAGAAGTGGATATACGTTGATTATGAAGTAGCTAATAAACTTGACGCCCGAGCCTTGACTGTTGCTGTGCCGATAAGTCAAGAAGGTATGTTTGAAAGTTCTATTGTTTTATAGTTTTCGTTATATATTTCGTATTAGTTGTATTTGCGACTATGTATTGCTTGGATGAGCTTGCTTACCCAATCTGTATGTCCGGTGTGTGAGAAATATTTTGGAGAAGTTTTTTTAGAAAAAAATGAAAAGTGTATTGTGGTGCTATTTTCTGAGAATCAGATCAATCTTTTAGCTAGACCAATAGTTCTTTTCAACTCACAAAAATAAATTGTATGCTGTAAAAAAGTTCATCCAAATGGGTAGTATTTTTTATTTGTCATTTTGTTTCCTTAGCCATGGATTTCTGTTTGGCAGATGCTTTGCCAGGTGAAAGGATCAAAAAAGCTCGTCGTGAAGAAAAGCCAGATGATTCTAGTTACCACAAATGGGCTCATTCGGGGCATCCCATGCTTATCTCAGCAGGAGATGACACAAAACTCTATGCATACCCCGTAAAAGAATTCACCAATTTTAAAGCTCACTGTATCTGTCCTGTGCCTCAAAGAACACCCATTCAAGTAGCACTTAATACTTCATTCAATCAGTCACCAATGCTTTTACTGCAGTCTTCACATTGGATAGAAGTCCGTTTGCTACATCTCAGAAATGTTCGCAGAACTGGAGACTACGCAAAATCTGAAACTGTTGGCCGATTCAAGATTAAGGCATCTCGTAGGATAATTTGTAGCACCCTTGCTAATTCAGGGGAATTTTTTGCGTTTTCTGATAATGAAAAGCCTACTCTTTATAAAGTGGAGAGATCTGAAGCCGGAAAAATTACATGGAGTTTTGGTAAAAGGAAGCTTCCTGAGAGATTACCATTTGCCCATTCAATGATTTTTTCTCATGATTCCTCTTTGTTGATAGTAGCTGGCTATGATAGAAGGATATATGTAAGTTAGCATCATTCTTCATCTCTAAATGTATGTTTATAGTTAAAATTTTGGATTATGCATAGTGTGGATGCTTTACATCACTGCCCGTGTGTTTCCAAACTTCTTTTTTTCTATGCTTACTTCTCTCCATAATTTATGATGGTCATTGTAAATAATTTGCTCTTTTCTGTTCTGGAACTTGATGTCTGCCATTTTTGTTGTTTCTCATTATGTTTGATTCTAGGATTTAAACATTGATCAATTCCGAATTGGTTTGTATAATCGACTTCTAAATTGCTCTTTTGGTGCATTTGCTTGTTAGCGGTTTTTGATATTTGGATTAAGCATTTATTCTGTTTGTTTTGTTGATATTCTTTGCTTTTGAATGCTACAAGGTTGTGGATGCCAATAGCTCGGAACTAGTACATACTTTTACACCCTTTCGTGAACTGCAAGATGATGGATTATCACCAGCCGAACCACCCATCACAAAATTGTTTACTAGTTCTGATAAGCAGTGGTTGGCTGCCGTGAATTGCTTTGGAGATATCTATGTATTTAACTTGGATTTACTAAGGTATTGTCTTTAATTTGCTCAACTTTTTAATTTAGAGACCTCAAATTGATAATAAAAAACAATTTTAGGAAGATACAAACAAATGCACACAAGACAACCTTTGCTAAGTGGTAGTTCTCACTTCACCATATCAATATTTTGTTTAGGTAGAGAACTGTTGGCTTGACTGACTTGTAATACCTAAGCAACACCTCTCATGCTCTTTGATTGTCGGATGTGGGTGCTGTTCCATCAATAAATTCAATATCCATACCATGTAATCATCTTTAATATAATAAATATTTTTTGTGCAATAGGCAGCACTGGTTCATTTCGAGATTGGATGGTGCTTCTGTTACAGCTTGTGGATTTTCACCCCAGATCAACAATGTACTGATAGTTACAACCTCTTCAAATCGAGTGTATGAATTCGACGTAGATGCCAAGAAATGGGGGGATTGGTCAGTGCGGAATACATTTGTTCTTCCTAGGAGATTTCACGAGTTTCCTGGTGAAGTCATCGGACTTTCATTCCCTCCCTCTTCAACTTCATCTTCTGTGATGGTTTATAGCTCCAGGTATTTGTTTATATTTAATATTAATGTGTTGCATTGTTGAAATGATCAAACGTAGATGAAAGATGTTCATCGCACAATTATAAGTAAACAAACCCAAAGCACTTAAAATTGCTTCTCCGACCGTTTTACTTGTTTAATTTATTCTGGAATCTTAAACAAGAGTCAGTTTGTCGTAGCATGGCTCAACAACAGTGTTGTTAAATAGCGGCTATAGAGCTCTAGCATAGCGGGATTTGAACAAATTGCTATTGTCCCCCGATACCCTATTTAGTATTAAATGTAAAAAAACAGCGTTATAACACAGTTTTGTAGTGGAATTGGAACAAACTGCTATTTTTTGCGATCTGCAATTGACAACAGAAAACAGTATGTTATCTTCAAAAAAATGCGAAAGATGTTTCAATTTATGTTTAATTATGAAATACTCCATCTTTAATTGGTTAGGGATATGACTATGTTATCTTTAAAAAATTACAGATGTTTCAAGTTATGTTGTATTGGCTATTGAATTCTTGAAGTGCTTCACTTCCTTTTTATGTACTCTAGCACATTCTCAATGATTTCACACAATCACTAAATTTACTCCCTCAATTCCGTTTCTCCATGCCGTGTCTGTGTTATGATCTTTCTGGATTTGCATTTAAAATCTTGGTATAGCTGCTAAAATCTGTCTGTATGAGCATTGACTACTTTTAAAGTCTGTGGTCTATGTCTGTTTCTAATAAAAAGGACCGGCAGGATTAAAAGCTGGTATTTTGGTATGTGAATGGTGGTTCATTGAAATTTAATCCTCTTACATACGTTGATATTAGAATTTTGTTGTTTTATGATTATGATGTAGGATCTGTGATAAGTTACAAAATAAGTATATAGTTATGTATTAATATCTCATTATCAATACAAGATTCCACGAGATGACACTTGTAGTCATCCCATGAGTGGATGACATGATTTTACATGAGTCAATTATAAATCACGTTTATCTGTGATCTTTTATGATATGAGAATATCTGTAATCTTTTCTCATTTTTTGAAATTGTTTAATCTTCAGGGCTATGTGCTTGATTGACTTTCGCTTGCCCGTGAAGCCAGATGAAGGTGAAATGTTTCATACTCGTGAATCGGATGAAAGTGAAATGTTTCGTACTCGAGAATCAGTTGTCAAGAATTCGCCAAATTTTAACGTTAAGAAACGGACAAAATTTAGGAAGAACATTGAAGTTTTGCCGAAGAGCTTTGAAAACTTTGAAGTTTTGCCGTTCGAAAAAGATCGTGTCTTATATCTATCTCATATTTCAAATAATCACTTCTTTATGATTGAAAAACCCTGGTCCGATGTGGTCAGTAGTTTAGATGTTCAACCAGTCCACAGACATATTTATGGGGCATAGGTTACCTAATAGAATTATTCTCAGCTTTAGGGGATGCATCATGGTGATAAATGTCCCATTTTGTTGTTTCATTTTCATTCTCTCCTTTGCTGGGATTAAGAATCATGTATTGTGTTGTCATAATCAATTTTGTTCTTTTAATATTAGTTTCACATTTTTTTTGGGTAGTCATTTATTTTTTCTTCTAACATGTTTAAGTTATGAGGAATGCTAGCAACTTTTTCTAGTAGTTTTACTTCATTGTAATTGTTTCATGTTTTGTGATCTTGTTCAATATTTAATGGTGTAGGCGTTAGCATTTCTGTTAAATCTTGTGTGTTTGTTTGCACAGTATTATAAATTAGGCTGTTAATCCGAAGGAGTGTATAGTCATTGTTTGTATGTTTGTACGAAGAGGGTATTTTGCAAACACCAGATTTTTATATTCGATAGAATGTGATAGAGCTTATGCTTCTATACCCAAGAGTGCTTAGATGAGTTGGCACATGTCTCTTAGCTTAACCAAGGTCATGGGTTCAAATTCTATTAAGGTTCTGGGTTTGAATTTAGCCTTGGGCATGTATTAGCGTTAAAATTCTTAGGAAGAGTTTATCATCCATTTGAATTCTATAAGTATGACATTCACAAAATTAGCATCATGTATTGTGTTGTCGTAATCAATTGGTATAATCAAATGAGACCAAAGGGTATAAGTTATATATATATAATAACTGAGGTCCGTTTGTGAGACATTAAATTGAATGGAAAATAAACGAAAAATAACAAAGCAAGAACAAGAATAAATGCTCCTTTTGACAAAGATTGAATTGCACAGCTTCTCTCCTTTGACACCTTTTATTCTCTCTTTCCACAACAATGCATAGCATTGCCGAGTGTTACCGTAAAATTCTTTCATTTTCTCTCTTCTTCAAGATCTGAAGCTAGCTTTCTAGCAAGAGAGTGCTCAAAGAAATAAAAATGCTTCTAGAGTTTATTATTTCTCTGCACAAATCAAGCTCAACAGAATAAAATGGACATGCAAGTGGCTTATATATAGTAATAATGTAATGACTAATGGTGATTAAGTTTGTATAAAAAAGTTTTACATGCATCATATATCACCACACAAATTTTTAAAGATGTATTTTATAAATAATTATGATAGATGACAATCGTGGAGCATGATTAGATGCATCTATTAAAGTATTTTGCATTAACAATGTATACAAATTAAATCTTAAAAAGAATTACCAATTGAACTAGAGTTGAACATTTATTGTTGTTGCAGATATACACACTCAGAAAAATCCAGTGCACTCTTCATTGCTCCATTCCCTAAGAAACTGTCTCTGTCTTTCTTCTGTTCAACAACAAAATAAACCATCAACAATTTTATCATTGCTAAATGCTAATAATAAGAATATAGTCTTTTCCAAAAAAAGTAATAATAAGGAAAATATAGTGACACAAGACAATTCTAAGTAATTATGTATAAGACTATTCTATAGAAAATAAAAAAGTCAAAGAGTTTCATATAAGTTATAAACATTTTTCATAAGCTATTATGTAGAGTTTTGTGGATATAAGAAGAGAATAACTTATGAATGTCATTAGTTGTTTTCATAAGCCTTTAAATTCAAATAGGCCAATCAATAACATTAACCTTGTGACTCTTCTTGGGACAACTGAAAAATTGAGAGCTAGCAGTGTCATCAAGAGGTGGAGTTTGTTGACTTGTATCATATTCTTTGACCTTTTTCTTCTTTTGTGATTCTTTGGTTGTTGAAGAAAGACATGTATACCAATTCTCACATTGGTATTCATTGTCATAATGTGGAGGTCCAGATGATGCATCAGATACCATTGATAAATCTTCTTCAGATTCCTCCTTCTCATCCATGACCATTCTAGCTCCTTTTCCTTCATTCTCTACAATCTCATCTTTACTTTGGAAATAACTCTCAGAAAAAGAGGATTGGACCAAGTAGTGAGTCCAACCAGATTCACTAGCATCACTATATTTTGAGGCAGATATATCCATTCAATTCAACTTTTTTTTCTTTTTTTTGTAGTTCTCAATATGAGTTAGTGATCAAGTGAAATATCATAGAATGATAGAAGTCTTATTAGAGGTATTTGCTATGCTTCTTAGTTCTTACCCTTGTGCTTATTATATAGTTTTTCTCAACATAAGTAAGAAGAGAAGAATAAAAGATGGGGAAAAAATCACTAAGAAAAAGATAGATATAGTGGAATTGCCTTAAAATTCTAAACTGATGTGTGTCCTTTTGCACAATCTTTTTGGCTTCTTCTTTTATCTCTTATGTGAATGAATCAATATTGCCAGTTGGCAATTGTGTGCAAGGGTGTCTGTTAGTGAAAATTAGAGAAAGGATGTGGTAAGAGAAAAACTATGGAACCATTGCATTACCATGCTATGCTCCTTTTAAAAGATAGTGATGTCCTTTTTTAGGACAAAAAGTTAATTCTATTTTTTACCCAAGTCATAACTAATGATACTTTTATGATTAGTTTCTTACTTCTATCAATGGTAATTAGATTTTCAACTTGACTACAAATGTGTGTTTTGCAACAATCAACAAAGTACTTGTGAATGAACTCTCTTATTATTATTTTTTGTATGCAAAATGGTTTTAAATAATGGTCGTAGTTTAGATGTGAACTTTTATATTGTTGCAAAATGTGGTTGATGCGGTCGAAATTGCAGATGTGATGTAGTTGTGAAGACCTCAAAATCCTTATATTGTAGCCACAATTGCAAGTTTAAAACCTACTCTCCACTTGTGAGTTTAGTTCTCTTTAGTCCTATATAATTTTAAGGGCTACTTTGCATGCTTTTATTTTTCTCCTAATGAAACAGGAACTCATAAATTTACCTCCAAATTAAAATGTCTCATTAAAAGACCAGTAAATGGTGTATTTAGTTGTTTACATACAATATTAAAACTTTTTAGATGAGTAATTACAAAGAACTTTTTATATGATTAATTTACTATTTTTAGTAGTCATCAGTATGGGGGTTTACAGTGATGCTAGCATGCATGGCTACAATGGTCCCCTTTAGATTGCAAATTAAGTCAAATATTGCTTATTACAACAGTGTCACACCACACCGACTGGAGACTCAAAGTCCTACATACAAACACAATAAGATTCCATTGCCTTGTCTACTGCATGAACTTTATTTCTTTTTCATACACTGCATGACAATCAATCCAGTGCATACCACATACATTAAAGTCAAATTTGTTGCTTCAATTTCTATATATTTATAAAAAGAGTAATATGAGGTTGACATGGATGATAGTGAATTCTACATTTTAGGCAAGGTTTTAGGTCAAGATATTGATTGTAGAGGGTCAAAAGCATGTGATGCAGTCCTATTTTTTTTGTTAACCATCCGATTCTCATAAGAAGGGGGTCTTGTTCGACTGTAAGGTAATTATAGTCTAAATAAATGTTGTTCAACTTGAAAATTGCATGATGCAATCTTAATCGGTGTTTGTCTACATGTAGATGGTTATCTCAATTCTTAATTATTTAAAAAAATGTGGGTTTTGGATAAATATTAATGAATAAAACATTTTAACCTTTTAAAAAAAATTAATGAATAAAAGCTATCACTATCAATATAATGGTTAAGATCAAATGATTAATAAGTTTCATCTAACTTTGAATCCTTTAAACAAACATAAGTTCAAATTTTCACCATATTTTATTTTTTTCACGGCCGAACTCTAAATTATTAGAGTTCAAGTATTAAGCATATGGGAAAATCTAGTGTTAGTGAATCATATAGTATGTGGCTAACATCTATAGACAATGGAATTCATTTATATAAGCTGAAATGTGACGAAAGGCAAAAATTTAAATCCAAATTGTTGTTCGTTTTTTTGAAAGAGTTAAGTTGATATGAATGATGAAGCTTTAGAGTTGTTGTAGCAATTGCCGATCAACCCTCAGTTAGTAAATTTGCACATAGTAAAGATTAAACAAGCACAAAAGAATGGTAATAAGGGGAAAAAACCTTGCAAGACAAAAATATTATTTAAACGTAACTAGGAAAAAGACAAACTGGTAATAAATTTGCACATAATTATTTAAACATTTCATATAGGTGTTTATGTTCTTTAATAAGGTGTTTTTTCCTGCAACTTTATTTATTTTTTTCTCCATTTCTTTTTGTTCTTATTAAATAGACCTATTTAAAAGTTACTAATCCAAAATGAACTGGAGAGATTTGTTGAGTTAGTTGAATAGCATTTTGTCGTCTCAAAGGTGGAGGTGCTACTTGTAAGTACCTGTCGCTCAAGTCACTATGAGAATGAGTGGGTGTTCAAAGATAAAGGAATGAAAATTGTGTTCCTTTCACTAACTTAAGTTGGATTGCACTTGAGTGATATTAATATTTGGTGACATTGTTTATATCTCTCTTAATCAATTATTCTATCTCATTTAACGTATTTATAATGGGGAAGAGGGTTCGAGGAGCGTAATAACGAGCCATTACAGGGACGATCTCGTGTTGGATCCTTCATCATTTGTATGTTTTTGCTTGTTAAGGCAATGAATGGAAGGAAACCGTTATGGTCCTTGGTGATTATGGGGAAATGAGATGTTGATAGGAATATGAATGGATTGTGCTTTTGAATCTTGTGAAGTAAGGTATTGGACCAAGTTGGAATAGTTACTTATCCAAGTATCTTTTTATTTTTTTTTAAATTAATCATAATTTTAGTCTTAAAATTCTATTAAAAAATGTTCCATCTATTTTAAAATACTAATAATTATTATGGAGATGAAATATTAAATTGTAGTTGTTTTAATGGTGTTATATTAGTTTTACATGTTATATATGACAGTGTAAAGTTGCTTATACTGTCATCAACATTGCCTTCAAGGCAACCAATAATTTGGAGGGTAGCATGCAAGATCCATTTTTCACGCTGAGTTTTTTAGGCGCGTGGTATAAAGTGAGGAAGAATTTCATGTAAATGGAATGCAAGTTGTTAGATGAAGGAGTTCAGGGAAAAAGTTTGAAAAAATCAAGAAGAAGCTTAGAAAGGAAATGGCTCTAGGGATGTTTGTGTCTGAGCATTTGGGGAAGAAGATTTTGTGCTTTTTCTCCTTGTTGCATGTGCTAAGTAAGTTTTGGTCAATTCAAAGATAGTCAATAATTAATAAGCTTAATAGCGTTTTTGCCCTCTAACTTTCACGAAGTTGCGATTTTGGCCCCCTAAGAAAAAAAACTTCAAAATCGCCCCCTAAGTTTTGCAACTGTAGCAGTTTCGGCTCCCAAGGCAAAAAAAAATAACACGTGGCACCTCACTTAAGATGCCACGTCAACGTAGACCGAGTCAAAATTGGCCTTGGGGGCCAAAACTGACACAGGTGCAAAACTTAGGGGGCGATTTTGTAGTTTTTTTCTTAGGAGGCCAAAATCGCAACTTTTGAAAAGTTAGGGGGCTAAAACTGCTATTAAGCCTAATTAATACAGGTAAAGACAAAGTTATGAGCTGCATTTGAGGTTTAGGTTGATGTAACCGGGAAAATATTTGGGTGCCTTAACTACATCAAATCCTTGTCATTCATAGGTCTTCATGAAGTTAGAATTATAGCTTACCAATTTCACAGCAAAATTAATAGAGGAGTGATATTTGTACAACTAATATAAAACAACTTTGGTGACAACCACTTTTCTCCTTTTGTGATTGAAAAAAAACAATGGAGAGAGAATAAAAACATATGTGAGTACGAGAGAGATGGTTGTTTCAAAAGTTGTCAAAAATGGTTACACAAATATCATTTCTCAAATTAATAACATTGGAACACGGTTGTGTGGTTGTTGTGGTTTTGAAATGCGGACCATGAGTTAAAATACTAAGAGATTCGAGTTCTTTAAACGAGTGGTCAAAAGTTCGATCGCTGATTCTAACATATAAAAGTATTTAATTGAGAGGGGCATAACTCACCTTGCGTGGTTCCATGTATTTCCCAACAATATAATATTTATAACATCATGAAAATCACTTCAAAGATATCGGACTTCCAAAAATTATTCTTTCCTACTTCTCTAAGACGGCAAAAGACTTGTATATTATACGATATATGTTATTTGAACAACTATTTGCATGACAACATATGAGACAACCATATATATTTACAAATAAAAAAAGATATTGACATAAAAACCAAATCAATAAAGAGAAAATAAAAATATAATGTGATTATAAGACAAAAAGTTGTCACAAATTAGTTGTACAAATATCATTTCTTATATTAGTCGGACAATGCACCAAGATAAGAAGTTATGACTTATCATAACTTATTGAGTTTTGTTAACGAGTGACAAACACCATTTAAAATTCAATTATATAAAAGAAATTTTTGATTTAAACTAAGTAACCATGAAAATTTCGATCAAACAAACTCGACATTGACGGTCGAATTTAACCTACCTGGCACACCACATTTTTCGTTAATACATTCACCCACTCTGTGAGTACTATTGGTCCACTTTCAATACTTTACTATTGTTGACATCAGTTTATGACGAGAGTAATGGTATTTTGACAATCATTTGTGATAATTTTTTTTTTTTTCATTAGTCAAAAACAATAGAGAGAAAAAAAAAAGAGGATAATTACATCATATAATATAAGTATGAGTGAGAAAGTTGTATTTTACAAATATTTTCTCTTACAACACACTCCAAATTTCTTCCTATAATAAATGCTGCCAAAACCTTAAACATTTTATCCAAACCAAATTATCCACTTAACCTTCAATTAAAAAGAGCACAAGAATCAAGAGAAAAGAAACAAGCCTTAAAATCACACTAATAACCAACCAATTCACAGCAAAAGTTGTTGATTAATAAGCAATTACAATCTAAAAAAGTTGATTATCATTTATGCAACCATCAATCATATCATATCACTTGATTACATCAATTTTAATAAACCATAATCCAGTAAAATTAATTAACAACAATACCAAACTAGGTCTCAATTTCTCCAACAGTACCATCCTTCTTCACCCAAGTCATAGAGCTTTGTTGTTCCTTAAAATTCCTATGCCCATTGCCATGGTTCATTTTTCTGAACTTCCAATTCTGTTTTCCATTCTCAGATTTCACAGATAAAACCCTAAATTTCTCTTCAACTTCATCCACTGTTTTCGAATCCACAATCGCTTCATCTTTCAATTCAACTTCTTCATCCTCCTTAGCAGCACTACTTTCTTCGATCGCTCTTCTCTCCTCCTTCTCCTTAGCCTTCTTGTTCTGTCTCCGTCTCACCTTTTGTTTGATCTTCTTCTTTTTCTTCTGTGATTCCTCCACCTTACCATCCACATCAACGCCGATTCCATCCTCCTTGCCGTTTTCACGACGATTCTCCACCAAACCCTCGCCATTTCCACGGTGATTACGATCAACATTATTAGACCTAGAAACAGTTACATTACCAGCGTTTACAACTCCGATTGCAGCTCCGGTCACCGATTTCCGCCTGGCTTCATTCTCCACACCGATTGCACGACGATTCTCCGCCAAACCCTCAAGATTTCCGCGGCGATTACGACCAGAACGATTAGACCTTGAAACAGTTACATTACCGGTGTTTCCATCTCCGGTCACAGGTTTCCGATTCTCTTCAGACACCACAACCACTCCACGGCGATTTCGATCAACAGCAATAAACCTAGAATCAGTTACATTATCAGCTTTCCCCTCACGAATTCCAGCTCCGGTCACCGATTTCCGGCTTTCTCCAGAGTTTGAGTCACCACGATTTCCGCGGCGATTACGATCATCGGCACTTCCAGCTTCGGTCACCGATTTCCCGCCTACTTCATTGGCAACAGCAACATGCACCGCACGGCGGTTATCCACCGAGTCTTCGCGATTTCGATCAACAGGATTAGACCTAGAAACGGTTACACTCGTTTCAGCCACAACCGCCACGCGTCGCTCAACTAGTGGTTGATGATCCTCCTTCTTTCCTTGTTGATTTTTTTCACTTTGTTGCTTCAACCAACGCTCTTGAAGCTGAGCGAGAGTAACATAGTTTGAAGGAAGAGGAGAATAAACCTTCTTCTTCTTCTTCTTCTCTTCTTGTTTCTCCTCCTCCATAACCAAACTTTGTTTTTCAACTTCTTCTTCTTCAATTTCAATTTCTTTTTCTTTTTCTTTTTCTTTTTCACTCTCTTTTGTTTTTACTGCTACCCAAGTTTTCTTCTTGTTGAAGAAGTTGTTGCGTTTGTTTTTTACCATTTTTTTTGGTTTTGGAACAGTGAAAAGTGAAAAGGGCTTGTGCCTTGTTGGACTGACTGTGACTGTAAGAACCACTCAACCAAAACCCAAAACATGAACTAAAGGATTTTGCTTTGGTTTAATATTTATAAGTAAGGAAAAAAACTTTAATAAAGATATTGATTATTATTATTTTACTTTAAATCGTACTTTACACCAATAACATGGTTACAAATAAGATGGCGCACACGGTTTTGATACGATATGAACTGTGATTGGTTGTTGAATCGTTGTTTAACCAATTAGGTATTTTTAATGCGTATTAATTGGGTAATATTTTAAGTTTTTGTTTAATGAAAAAATATTCTATATTTGTTTCGAAAGTGTTACTAGAATATTAAATGGTTCACGCGGTTTCTGACACGAGTTGAGTGATGATTGGTTGTTGAAACGTGGTCCTACCAATTCAGTTCATTTTCGTGTTTTTGATAGCATTTTGATTGGTTCGTGAAATTCAAGCACATGTTTTTAATGATTGGCATTGGTGCACGCGGTTTTTGATATGATATGAACAATGATTGGTTGTTGAAGCGTCGTTTAACCAATTAGGTATTTTTGTTGCGTATTTGTTAATATTTTAAGTTTTTTCAATGAAATATTATATATTTGTTTCGAAAGTATTACTAGAATGTTAAATGGTTCACGCGGTTTCTGACACGGATTGAGTGACGAATGATTGTTGAAACTTGGCATACCAACACAGTTCATTTTCGTGTTTTTGATAGCGTTTTGATTGGTTTGTGAAATTCAAGCACGTATTTTTAGTGATTGGTGTTGTCGTCACAAAGTGGTTTCACATTCATATATTCACGTTAACGAAAGCTTGTTGTTTGCCGTGTCAAATTTTCAAATTTAAAGTAGCATAATCAAATGAAAAGAAAAAGAAAAAAAACAATAAAATACTCATAATTTTACTTTGTAACGACTTTCTATCGCTCTTTCAATTGTTCAAATGCATTTATAATGGAAATTTGAATACAATTTTTGAAAAATAATAATAGAGTTTATACAAATACTCAAATCTATACAAAAAAGAAAATAATCAAATTTGAATACATAAAAATTTAGAAAAAAACGGTACCACAAATACTCATCCAAAATGCATAACCAAAAGCAAAATCTACATCAAAATTTTGTATGCACAACTGCCCAAACTGTAAGGATGAATCATGGACTACTAGTAACTCGTGAGGATTTTGAGAATGGAAGCATAACTATGACTTAGGTAAATAACCAAAAAATTAGCAAAGACATGTAGTCGAGGTGGAGAAACCCTTTCTATTGTCATCATGAAATAGTTTGATATTTTTAGTATATGCCTTAATTACTTGCTTCTAAAACTTATGGTTGTTTCAGTTTCAACTAGTGCACCAACTAAATGTGTGTTGTTATAATAATATGACTTTGTTTTCTTTTCTCGTTATGGACAAAAAGGACCCTAGTATTTCAAAATTTGATAACGAGATAAGTAAAATCTGACCAATAATTGTTCCACCTAAAAATCAAACTCTGAATAATTCGTCATTAGCTGAAATTCGTTAATCACTTGAGTTCAATCGATGGTTATAAAAAGTAGTGGTGTAGTAACAAACCTTGCTCACTAAGAACATACAAATTAAATGATGCACAAATCTTTTTATATCTTAAAATGGTATTTTATGAGTTCCATTTAACAATTGTACTATCAACTTTGGTACATTTACTTCAATAGAAAACACAATAAAGTAAGTACATACATTACATTAATAGACACAAAAATCATTTTATCTGAAGCTGAATGAATCCATGATCTCATCTAGACAGACCTTCTGATATCAGTTTCCAAAGAACCAGAATTACGTCCACCATTCAAATTCCAATCATTATTAGAACCAAAAGCCTTCCCAAGCAACCCTTGCAACCTTTGAGGACTAGGATAAACTTTCCTTTGCAAAAATCCTGAATAAGATTCCAAAAACTCAGCATAAACTGGCACAACAAGTTTCACTGTTGAATCCCTCATTTGTTCCCTCAAATCAACATCAGGTATACTATAAAAACTCCTATGCCTGTCACAAATCTCACTCAAACACTTAAAAAATGTCTCAATCTTTTCATTCACCAACCTTCCAATGCTTTTTTCCTTCCCTTGTTTTTGTTCTTTTATATCATCATCATGATCCAAAATCTTCACTAAAACCAACCAAGCTTGCTTCTGATACAAGTAAGCTGATTCTTCTGCCACTGCTTTGTAACTTTCTTTAATGTATTTCTCACCCAACAAATCACCAAGTTCTGTGTTTTTTGTTCTCATATACATATACCAATATGTGTTCATCATGAATATATTCACCAAAATCTTGTCCTTACAACTCAAACGTTTGGATTCTATGTTTCTTTGAAGTGCTTCCATTACATTACAAATAGCATGATTCAATAAATCCTCGTCTGTTTCGGATTGTTTCGACGATAACATCAACTCGGTTTTCCATGTTTGTTCTGTTCTTAAAACCTTAGCCATTGTTGTTCTGTAATTCTCTGTGGACAAGTACTTAAGGTAGTTGACTGCATATCTTACTATTTTTGGAACAGAACCATCTTGTGGAGGCGGGAGAAAACCGTCGACGTTTCCTTCAATTTGCAACCCGAATTCCCAAAAAACTTTGCTTGATGCATCAATGATTAGCTTCTCAAGCTCGCGAAACCGCGCACAGATATCCTCGCCAGATTCACCATCAAAGATTTCAAGTACATATGGTTTGAGTTTCTCCAATGACTCAAACATGTCTAATAGTTTGAACAGTTTTTGAGGCTCTTTGTTACTTCTGGCGACACCTTCTCCAAATCGAAAGAACACGGCCATGATCTTGTCTGATATTTTCACAAAGCATTCTGGATGGATTAGTCCGTCTAGAATTTCGCCAAGAACGCTTTCGCAAAGTTTCTTTTCTGATAAAAGAACTTTCTTTGTTGCAACTTCAAAGTGTTGTGTCCAAAGGGTTATTGATGTTTCTAAGTTTTCCCATTCCATTTCATCAATACCTTCTGGGGTGTATGTTCTTAAGTAATCAGGGTTTAACTTCATCAATGCCTTTGCAGCCCTTTTATATCTTACCTGTTGAATTATCACAGCAAAATTCATGTTTAGTGTAAATAAACTATTACAAATTTGAGACTGTAACATAACATATACATTCAAGGTGAGTTTGATAATCGTTCGAAATTCCAGTGATGATTGACACCGACCACCTCCAGAAGTAAAAGTTTACGGTGTTCTTTATTGTAACGACTAGTCATCTGATACATGTCAATTTGGTAAAGTTAAGAGAAAACAAAGTGTGAGTGTCTCACAACTCAACTAAGTAATTTTCCACTACTTTTGCCAAACTGTCCTGACACCTCCATGTGAGGACGGCATCATTCGACGTTGGTGTTTTGAACAATTTTCAGATACCAATATACAATTTCAATATAGAACTTGTCATATTATGTAATCTTATTACGTTACTTACATCTTAAGATAATATTTACCCTTTTTTGTTGATATTTTTATATGCTTGCTTTTGGTTGTGTCTAACAAGCAATATGTTTACACAAAAATAACTATATTTGGATTATATAGATTGAAACTGTGAAATGTAAAATCTAGACTACCAATGAATTACTTTAAGGGTTTGTCTAAAGAGAAAACAAATAATATAGTCAACATGATTATAGATAAATAATCTCAAAAATGTTACCTTAACATAGATGTCAATGCATATATCTAAGCAATCATTGGCAGCAAGAGTGTTTGAAATTCGTCTCAACACTTCAATTTCCAACTCAGATCCCAATTCAAAGCTAACCTTGTAATCATCATCACCATCACTTTGCATATGTGACATATCACCTAACTTCCTATGCTTTAATCTAAGCAAAAGAACCTCAAACTCATCTTGCATATGAAGTAAAGCTTGATCCAACAGACCTTCAAATCTCATTTCATCAACCTCAGTTTCATAAAGTGCTTTAAGAGTTATAAGTGCTTCTCTTAACCTTTGTGTTCTATACTGATCAGCTGCTTTTGTTCTGCTTATAAACTCAACCACTTCTTGAAGCCTCATAATCACTGGCTCAACAACTTCACTTATAGAGTTAATAGCTTCATTTAACTGATCAACACAATCCATGTAATCTAGAAGCTTTGAAAGCCTCTTTTGATGAGTCTTTTCTGTTGATAGCTTTGAAGAGAGGTTAAGAAGATTGTTTTGGAGAGATTCGGCGAGTTTGAAAGTTTCGAGAAGAGCAAGAGCAGGAGAAATTGCTCTATTGATTCTTGTATCAAGTGCTTTTCTTGACATGGATAAGGATTGCAAAGGGTGTACTCTTCTTGATGCTGTTGTGATTGATCCATGTAAAAGATCAAACCTCGTTTCCATTGTTTCGATGTTTTGTTCCATTTGTTTTGATGATTGAAGTAGTGATTCTAAATCAGAATATGCTGATTCAAGTTTAGTGATTGTTGCATCTTGAGAATCAATTGTTTGAGGAACCATTAACAATGCCATTAGTTGTTTTTTCTGCATGTCAATGGTTGAAGTTTAGAGACAATGTATAGCTATAACTATATATGAAGAGTTGTGTTTGTGAGAGACAAAGAAAGAGTGAATTGTTGGAGGCAGAAGAAGACTTAGGTCGATGTGTTTAAGGATACAAATGGCATGATGTTGTTGGAAAAAAACAAAAGGACAACTGTGGAAGCATAGAATATACAAAGCCGGTGTCCTTATTCCTCATTGGTACACACGATCATATTATAACCAATTGTGATCATAGTGTGTATTATTAAATTATCAATCGTATTATTCTTATTTTGTCTCATTTTTTGGTTTATTTTCTGTCTCTAATTCTACTATCTATTTTATCCAAAAAAGAAACATGATTTGATAAACTACTTAGCACTGTGTTTATTTGCCAAAGAATAATATTTCATATCGCATTTTTTTTTTATAAAAATAAGAATTTAAAATGTGCTACATAATTTTGGTTGTTTTTTGAGAGGATAACTTTGGTTGTTAATTGATGCTTTGCTGGAAATTGAAATGATCATCACTATCATTACCAACATGTTACAATTTGTCCAATAACTTATTTGGCTTCTAATTAATGTGTGATTGTCTCAAACCATTCTTGTAGGCTTCGTTGAATTGTAAAATTGATTTAATTTAACTTCACTGCACGTTTTTCTAAAATATTTTTATTGTGTAGTTTTTGGTGCTTTGTACTATCTTTGTAATTGTGTTTCCATAAATCCTAGAGACAACAGCCCGTCATTAGGGATGGCAACAGAGCCGTGAGAGTGACTTGATCTAACTTGCTGCTTCACAAGGATACCATATTGAAAGTGTTATTTCTGGAACGATTACTTAGAGTTGTTTTATATTGAAGGTGGCGCGGTTGTTAGTCTACCTTGCACAAATTGAGTAATACCGCGAAACGTCTTGGAGAGAGCGGCCTAATCGTTACTCAATAATATCTTTGATGATGATTTCTTTTTCAAAAAGTTACTTTTCTTATTTCTGAAAACAACAAATTTTTTAACTCTAGGTAAAAATTGAGTATTGCTATTTACCATTAAGTGGTTATTAAGATTTATGGTCTCAACAATTTTATCTTCTTCAATAGATCGGACCACTTCCATTGATCATAACGCATGGTCATTTACCTTGTTAAATAAGGAAAAGATTTATCTTGCTCTTTCTTAGATTAATCGACAATTGACGCTTCACCAACATCCAAAGATGTAATCAATTCTGTTACTCTCCACTGCATTTTCCTCGCGTTCTGGCTCTCATAATAGTTTTTTCATACTCCCATTGATTTTTGTTGGTTAATATGCTACTTACCCCAAATTTTAATTTAGGATTATTTGTTTCAAACTAAATATATCTTGTTTCAAATTTTGTATTTTGAAATTTAGGATCCACTTACTTAAGACAAAAAAAAATATAGATTACTTTTAAAGATTTTTAATTTGAATTAAAGTAAATGTTGATTTGTTTTTATTTATAATAGAAAAAAAAACCTTTTAATTTTCTCTTCATTTATCACTCACTTAAATTAGTTTATTAATTTTTGAGAAGCTAGTTCATTGTCATCTCTAATTCTTGAGCGAAATTATAACACCCTACTTATTTTAGTTTATTTTGCAAAAAGAAAATTTAGAGAATGATATCTTTTTTTAAAATAGAGAAGATCTTAGAATTCAAAAGTATTTACAGATGAATATTTAAGTCTCTAAGATAATTAGCGAGCTCAAATCTAAAGTGTAGAACACATGTTAAAAGTTTTCTTCTTTAGATATTCATCGTTTAATTACTTTAAAATAAATTGATTTTGCATATAGTGCACCAATATGACATAAAACTCTAGGTGGAAGTAGGTAGGTTTGAGTTAGACTTTGCAGAACTTACGTTTTGTCTGTCAAAAATATTAAAGTGTAAGTCTGACTAGTAACCTGTAATAAACTTATTTTTTAGATTCAAGTTGAATATTTCGAAAGTCTAATATGATATATTAGTCTATTTAAAAAATTAGTCCTTACGGTTTTTATGAAAGAATTCATACGATCGTATTTAAATAAGTAATTTGACATATGTTTAAATAGACAGACGAATTGATAAATCAATAAGATTAAATCCTCTTTTGACATCAAGATGATATTTTAAAGAATTTGACTAATAAATATCTTCTTCATATTACAATTCTAATTTATAATAATACAGTATAAAATATGAAAAATATTATAGATTGATAAATTTAAATTCCTATAAAAGTTAATGAATAAGGATTTAATTCAATGTACAACTTTAATAAAAAATAATATTATTTATAATTTAATTAAATAGTTTAAAACGGACATTCACGTATCCGTCTTTCGCTCTTTTTATTGCGCTAACATTTGAAAATTATTAACCGTGTTTTTTTTATGAAATTTTGATTTAGATTAAAACTAAAAATATAAATATTTGTTGCTTTCAAGTTATAACAAACCAAACTAACCATGATTATTTATTTGAATGACATCAACAATATAAAAAATATATAATCTAAATTCTTTTTTGTTAAAGGGTATAATTGAGATAATAAAAAAGTATAAATATGTTCATTTAGTTTGTTACACTTTTTAAATGATAAAGAAAAAAACCAACATATATATTCATATCTTATTTGTTAATTTTTTAATATTTAAATTTATACTTATCTATTTGTCAGATGTGTTATTTGTATTCAAAATTGATTGCATTTTTGGAAGAAAAAAAATTCAGTTCAAAACAGCTGAAAAAGTTGTTTTCTTTGAGTTGTTTTCTTTATATATATAGAGTATATCTGCATTGTATATTTTTCAAACCATGGTGAACTCTTCATATGAGGTTTATTCATTTGTTTTTCTGCTCCTTGGTCGGATGTGAAGCTTTTTTATTTTTGAAGGATTTTTTTGCTAATACATGTGAAACTTATTTTAAATGTGTGTTTTCTAAGAAAGAATATAAAAGCTTATTTTCGCTCATACATGTGAAGATTATTTTTTTTGCTTCCTGGTCCGATCTGAATTCATTCTCCTAAGGAGAGGGTCAAAGAAAAAACTTACTACCATTTTTTTTATATTACCGATAGTTAAAAATCCATCGAACATGGTCAAAAAATAGCAATAAGAGAATAAAGAGAATGTCTTGCTTCTCTCCCCTTCGGAAAAGGGATCACGAAAATGTGACACATGTTTATTTTACATTTTCATCAATTTTCGATGCTTTTCCCCTAAATTCCTCATAAGGTTTGACGAACACTACCTAAAAAATGGAACCAAGTTGCGTCAACATTTTGATCTTATCTTACTTTCACCAATCACTTGCAACCTTTTCATTAAATCCTAACTAACCATATACCAAGACTACTTCAAATGTTCAAGGGTAAAAAATAGTGTAGATCTTTTTGGCTTGCACTCTCCCAAATTTATGTCCATTTGTTCATATGTGATAGTGCAAGCCAAACACTATGTGGCACAAAAAGTAGAAACCAATGTGACAATAATTAATTGGTGAGGCATAAGTTCCATTTGAAAAATTATGGGTAATGTATCAAACACCAATGAAAATTAAACACGTGTAGTTAACAAATAAAAGATTTGGAAATGCATGTGTTTGTTAATGCAGATAAGTTAAACTAATTCTATAGTAACTAAGTAGCTTCTTCTTCATACATATATATTTTTAGCACAAGCTCTTGTACACATCTTAGCAAAGAAAGAAACTTACTTTAAAAACTACACTTGATCCCTAATACTATATACTATTGCTAAATATACACATACATAGTATATATCTATAGCTAGCTAAGAGACAAGAAATTAATTACTCATACTATACTATAGACTAGAGTACACTCTAGAGAAGAACTATGTGCAAGTTTCAATTTTCAAGCATTACAACTTGATTGAGAAGCTTCCCTAGAACGAGTATGAAACCTCCAAGTGAAAACATAGTCCCTTGATTGATCACAACACAACTTGACAACATCACAAAAAGCATTCACACAATTTTTCTTTTGACCATGATTTTCCCATTCAATCCTCACCCAACAAGAAAATCCATTTGAAGAAATTGGTATATTTGAAGAATCAGAAAGTTGCAATGTTACCTCACCACTAATCCTCTTGCATGATGAACCACATTGAATTTCAAGCCAAGGACATTCTGGTTGACCCACCATTTCTTTGTAAGCTGAATTTGCCATCCTAACTCTATTGTTTGAATCTGAAATGACAGCTGGCAATTCCTCTGACTCAACCTCTTGTTCTACCTCTTCTGGTTTTTTAGGTGTTTTTGTCACACATGGTATAATTGAAACTTCACTTATGCAACCAACATTTATGCATGAACCAATTGGTCGAATCGGTTGCGGCGCGATCACATTGATGACATTGTTGGTGCTAGAAGCTGGTTTTTGTAGTTGTTGCAAAAGATCTCTCTCTTGTGGAACTTCCACTTTAGTGTTGTTAAAATCTATCACCTCTAATTCAAATTTTGGTGCATTATTGTTATGAGGTGAATTAGGAGACAATGGGAGAAGAGGGAGTGTTACCAAATTTTGATTATTTGAATTTTTCTCCAAATTATTGCAATTGAGAACTCCAACTCCATGATTTGGAAGAGGGAGTTGAGGAAGTGAAGAAGGAGGAACAAAATTACCTTGTAAAGTAAGGTTTTTTATTGGAGATGTTACATGCAAAGGTTGACAAAAACCTAAGACATGTGTTTTTTGTCTTTTCAAAGAAGAGGGTAGTGAAATAGGAGCTCTACCTCTCTTTCTTGTCCTTGTGGGTCTTGCTTGTAACTGTGGCCAAAGATTCCTAAGGTAAGGAGATTGTTTGATCTTTTGAGAAAGTGAGTTTGATGAAGAAGATCCATCACTCGTTGAATTGTTACTTGAACATGTTTCTGGCTTTGGTGCTATTGGTCTATACCTTGACATAATCTCAGCTGTTTTTGCTGGATTTGGGTATGGATTTAAGGTTTTGATCATTGTTGTAGTATGTTAATGTTACCTTTAAAAAATAAAAAAAAACTTGTTGGGTTGGATAGGATTGGATCCTATGTGATATGTGAGTGAGGAAGGTAACAATAACAATACACAATGAGAGTGAAGGGTGTGTGGAAGAGTTGTTATAAAGAGGAGGAAGATTGTGTGTTGGATTGAGAGGGAGGTTACGGTGTCAAATGTGTGGCTATGTCATGTGTCTATGAAGTTGATGAAGAGGTTAAGTATATGAAAGAGTTATGAAAAGTGACCAATAAGAAAGAGGCAACATGAAGTAAGAAAGAAGGGGAAAGGGACACTTGGAATTGTACGGTGGGTACGTGTTGGTTAGAGTGATGAGAGATGACATTTGGGGATTGGGCAGAAAATGTGGGTCCATGCATGCTTACACATAATGATATTATTGGATAAGAACATACTATAGTGGTAGTTTAGGAATTTTGAGTGAGTGAAAAATAAAGGAAATTTGGGGCAGCACGACTTAAATGTGTGTAGTGGTGGATAATGATGTTATGACCGTCGATTTAATGTAGTATTTAATACGGACAGTCACGATTGATCACCCGTTACTTGTACAATACTCACTCATTTTTTGGCTTAGCTCTTATATTTTCAATAGAAGGGGTATCCGAGAATCGGAGTTTGATTGCTTGGGAAGTAAATCCTGATCAATAATACTAATTTAGTTAGGATTTAAATTTGCTTGTGTATTACAAACATGTTACTCTATTTTCCAATATGTTTGTGATACAAAATTATTACATAGTTAATGGCGATCGAGTGAAATGGTTTGAGTCTCTTTCAACTACTAAAGTTTTAAAATTAAATTTAATCTCAAAAATACAACAATGATAGAAAATTTCGAGAGATTCTTTTTGGTGTACTTTCTTTGAGAAATTTGTTGCTTATTAAAATTCTAATTGGTTAGAAAAAAAGATCATGACCAAGACTTTCACAATACTAAGGTAGTCTTGGTAACCAAAAAAAGATGTTTTCTAATACAGTGCATAAAATAAGTATATGATATATCATTTATATTTAGTTATCTAATACTATATATTTAGCTACACTCCAGATAAGTTAATCAACTTGAAGAAATATCTTCTTGCTCAATTTTTACATTGTCGAACTCAATTTTTATTTACAAAATCTCCTCTTTCTTGATTTTACATAAACAAAGTATTATTGTGGATTTGTTTTAAAACTATGAAAAAAATCATATTTTTATGGTCTAATTGAGGGTGGTTGGTCCCATATTTGAATCCAACCATCTCTCTTTAGTGAGTTTCTTACATTCAATATTTATACCATTGTTATTATCAATTATAATAAAAACACGTCTCTTGACTAGAGAGTCTGAAAGTAACCTTAAGACCAAACCAATTGATCCATGATTACATCTCCACCAAAAACTTTAAGTAAGTTATAGAGGATGATGAAATCACAATTAAAAACCTAAGTTAAAGAGGGTGATGAAATGGGGTAGTGTACGGGCAACTTTATACTACATTATTAAGTGATATAGGGTGATAGAGTAGAGGTCATCACCGATAAAGGCATTTAAGAAGAAGAGAAGGAACCAATGAGAAGAAAAAGAAGAGAACGCGTGTGGTTGAGGTTGGCATGCATGAAAACACCTAAGCTCTACTATTACCATTGGTTTGCTCACGCTGTCTTTTTCCTTCAATCAGAAACTGTCTCCTTTTCAAGCGGTTACATTTGTTCCATTACCACATGTCGTATCCACCATTTTCCTATTACATGCAATCAATGAATATCTATTTTCATTGGTTGGATTCTCTCTATTCGGCGCCAACTCACCAATCTTACTCTTCTTACGTTACGCCATCAATCAAATAATATATCAATGCTTCACCACCACTACAGCTGGTTAATATTTCTTCCCTCCCTTATTAGATGATTTGTTTGACAATATACACTTTTGATCTGACATGTTTTGACAGTATTTTTATACTAATATATAAAGATAAATAATATCATATAAGATGTTGTTAGATCTGACTCGACGAATATTTTTAAAATATTAAATTTTCATAATTTTTTAAATAGATTATTAAAGATATTAAAGATCAAAATATCCATTGGTATGGGTGTCAAGGTCAACTGGATCATCTAATAAGGGGTGGAGGGAGTACAAATGGAGAGAATACACTCTCTTAATGTTAAGAGAGATTTCACTCTCCTATGTTAAGAGAGATTAAACTAAAAAGGAGAAATGTGAACGAATGCTCTAAAGACGCTACTCTCTCCGTCTCAGTTTAACTGAGTCAGTTGATTATTTCACATAAATTAAGAAAAGTGTATAGTAGAGAGAAAAATGGTTTTGAGTGTCTTTGTCAAGTATTGATGCATTTTTTTCTTTATCATAAATGTAAAATAGAATATACTATTGAATTGAGAGTGGTGAAAATAGTACTTCCTCCGTTTCACAATACTTGTCGCTTTTGAGAAATTTACACATACCAAGAAATCAAATAAATTTTGTTATTTTTGATAAAATTTTGTGTGTTTTTTCTATAATACCATTAACCATTTATTATTTCATTATATTATTTCTCTCTACAATAAATAAATAAATAAATAAGGGTATTATTGACAAGTCAATAATTAATGTTGTATTGAAACTTGAAAGTGACAAGTAATGTGAAACAAAATTATCCTCCAAAGCAACAAGTATTGTGAAACAGAATGAGTATTAATTATAGTTATAATTGAAAAAAAGTAATTAATGTTGTATTGAAAAGTGAAATGAGTCAATATTCTTGGAAGAATATTTTTTTACAAATAGTTCAGTTATTATGTGACAGAGAGAGTATTTAAAGACTTTAAATAGTAAATTTTTATAGAAATTTGTACATTTAAATAAATGTATTGAAAATTGAAGTATTAGATTTTTTCAATGAATACTTCCTTAATTTAGAATCCTTAAAGAGTGTTTTTGAGGAATTCGTTAGCAAGACAAACTAAATTTTATATTAAAATGATATTTTCGTTTGACAAAATAAATAGAGTAGGGAATTCAAACAGAAATAGATACTGCAAAAATATAGACTAAGTAAGTTTTACCATTATTAATTTTTTATATTTTCTTAAACTTTTTTATTTTTTTATCTATTCATATGAAAAAAAATGGAGAGGATTCTAACACATGTTAATCAGAACACTTGTTAAGAAAATTAAAAATGAAATAATTGATGAGTTTCAAAGTTATAAATGTACAATTTTTGAAATAAAATTATTTTATTAGACTTTTTAATAAGGTTTCTTAGGACAATCTTAGTATTTCTCTTAAACTAATACTCTGATTTTAATTATAAGCAAAAATTACATTTAGATTCGTAGAATAACTAATGTATTTTGTTTATAATATAGATTAAATATATCGGTGATTTAATAAACCTGGTAAATGAAATGTTACTTATAATTGAAATAAAAAAAAATAGATAAATAGTTTATGTATACACGACAAAGATGTTAGTTCAATTTTTAGTGGTAACTATAGCAGAGTCTATAAATATCTATGCCAATTATCTCTTTTTGAAATAATGCATAACTCTAATGAGCTATTAAAATTCAACATATCTAAACTTTTATTCTATTAAAAAAACTTTATTAAAAATACTAAACCACTGATGATGGGGTAATATTTTAAGACAATGTCTAAGAGCTTAATAAAATCCTCACCGCTTTAAAATAAAAGTCAGTTCTTGCAATTAACGGTAATAAAAATTTTCATTGCTCCTCTATCAAATCCCGCAGGTGTAATAAAAAAAATTATTGAAAAAGAAGCCACATACAGAGTTTATGGGCTCAAATTTCATTGCTCCTCATTTGAACTTGGATTCTCCAATTATTCATATTAAAAATATAACTTCTAACTACTGGAATCAACAACCATGTTCTCAGAAGGTCATTGTTATTTTAGAGAAAGAAGCAAGCAAGAGAAAGTTTGGTATTAAGTCTTTTACGAGGTTTGAGGGCCCGTTTGTTTTAGATTCTAAAAAAATGTATTTTCTTTTGTATTTTTTTAAAAAAATAAATTAAATTTATTCAAAAATAGTAAAAGTTATTTCAAAATCATCTGATGATATAAGTTAAAAAAGAGATTTTGACATTCTCTAACTTAAATATTCATTGTTTGAGATTTTACATAGTAAAAATCACATATTTTTTCAAAATGACATCTTTCAGAAATGATTTTTATGAAAAACTATTTGAAATAGTTTTTTTTTTAGAGATTTTTCAAAATTTTAGTATAAAAAAAATTATAATCAAGTGATGAAATACTCAGATTTTTCATTTGAAGCTTTCGTTGAAAATTTCTTTGTTAAAAAAATTATAACAAAATCATATTACACTACCAAAATCTATTTTATAAAAAAAAAACTATAACAAATGGGTCCTTAGTGTTCTCCAGATCGATGAAGTTAAGGTAAAACAATACATAATTTGAAGTTAAGGAAGAACAATACAGTGTTTGGAGTCGGGGAGAAGAATCATTAGAGAATGAAAAATCAATTGAATTAACATAAGTTGTTTGATTGATCACTTTGAATGTCTAGGGTTTTTAACACAAAGCATTGTCTCTATTTTACGATGATTATTGCTTGGTCTTCCTTTGAATTTCGATTTTTTTGGCAAAATTGTGCGCATCCGATTCTTTAATTTAGTTTCATCAAATTCTAAATATGTAATCTATTTTCCCAAAAAAATAAAATATGTAATCTATCATTTCATTTATTTATTTTTGCAAATTAGTCATATATCTATAAATTTTATTTACGTTGTTGATTCAAGTTATAAATTTTTTTTCTTGAATGTTCTAAAAAGAATAATTCTTGATATAATTTATTAGTATATCAATGCTTCATCACTACTACCAACAAATCGGATTGTTGCGGCTACACGCATACAAGATAACTGAGTTTGTTGAATCGAGATAAGATGATTTAGATTCTAATATATGTTTATTTATTTTTAAATAATAAAAGATATTAAACATGTAAATACGTCAAAATACACTTAGCGAGATTATCATCACCATCCACAATATCCAACAAGGGTGGTGGTCCACGAAGGAGATTTAGTGACCTTACAACGATATACAAAGGGTCTTTGGCGATGCCATTGTGGTCCTAAGCGAAATTAGATATCACAATGGCATGCAACGGAGCTTCGGTGGCTAGTCACCACCATTCACCATAAATATTAATAGGCTAATTGCAAGTTTGACCCCCATTATTTCACCATTTTGTGGTTTTGGTCCCCATTGATCGTACACAATCAGAAGGTGACTGCCGATGTGGAGCTAGACAGTGGTTGCAAGTGTTGCTTCGGCTGGAACGGCAGGGAAGGGGCATACCTGCAGACACTCCGACGTTCAAGTAATTATTGAGTTTCGGTGTGGGGGGTTAGGAGAGTAGAAAGAATCTCACCTTAGGGACTGCTGAGAGTCCCCTTTATATAGTGTGGAGCCGCAGGAGCTGTTGTAAGGCACGCACAAGGCTCGACGGTTACAGATTCGTAGAAATCGTAACCGCCAAGCAAGATTCGCGGGAGTCATGGGAGGAGATGTTATTGTTCAGTTTGAACGAGTCACCGTTTGCTCTGAGCACCCCCACCCTGCGGGGATGGGGTGTGTTGCGAGTAAAAATGGCCCAATCACTGGATTTGAACCTTTTGGTATTGGGCCTGCTAAAATGGATTTGTGAGCATTTGCTCGGTCCAGAACACCCATCATATTTATTAATTAAATATTTATGATGAGATACATTTTAAATGTGTTTGTATATGATCTAATGATATGAAAAATATCAGCATCATTGAAACCGTAAAAAAGTTCCCTTAAAAAACTTCCTTTAGAACTTGTTATATCACCATAATTTAGACCAAATATTGATGGAGGGGCTATAACCGTCAAATTTTAGAATAGTAAAATATAAAAAGTTATATCAATATTATTAAATTACTAGTAAAATATAATATTTCACATGATTTAGTGAGAGACTAAAATTCATGTTTTTGTGCGGTCCCTTGTTGTCTGTTTGTCCACTTTATGACTAGTTTCTAAATCAAACAGAGTACATAAAAAGTTGTTGAGTCCATGTTTTTTTACCAAATCAAGTGCACGGTATAAGTATATGCAAACTTCTCATACATAAAATTTATCATCTTTGATATATTAATTTTTTTATCTTGATAATAAGAAATGCCAAACAACGTCTTGTTGTAGAAACATTCGATGTGTCAAAGTGTGGGTTCGAATTTAAGATTCTTCATTCATCCATATTTAAGGTGTGTGACTTTCGTTTGAGGAATTTCAAAATTCAAACATATAAAACGAAAAAAAATTTCACATCCAAATTTTAAAATCTTGACAAATGATAGAGTTTTGAGAAACCCAGATTGTAGTTTTTTAAATAATGCAAATGAAAATTCCTCTTCTCCCTTTTAAAATTGTTCATTCTCTTATATTAGCGGTAGTTAATTGTCGCTCGACATTTTTCAACGGTTATTTAACTACCGTTGATATTTTTAAAATCAGTTCAATCACTTTTTAAATCCGATCTTAAAAGAGTCAAGTGCAATTATCTGCCGTTGATATAAGGGAACGAGCAATTTCCTAAATGAGAAGAGTAAATTTCTACGTAAATAAACATGCCTTGGACTTTGGTCGCATATTTGGACCAAACGAATATCCAATGGGCCTCTTTTCTATCCAAAATGTTTCCACCAATCAACAACGTAACTCAAGCATATTCATTGAAACATCACGCACGTGCGTGTTTTCACAATCACTGTTCTGTTCCGGTTTCAATCTTCACCTTGTTTCACTCAAATTCCTTAACAGAGAATGATTCCATAGCATCCAAGAATCTTTCAAACCAAACTCATCAAAATCAAATCTATATCTATCTATCACAACTCTTCAATCTTCCAATTCAATTCAACAATGGCGAAGAATCTCAATGAAGAGTTTTCTTCATCTTCACCTTCATTCACCGATTTTCCAGAAGATGTTCAGCTATGCATCCTCTCATTTCTGGGTCCCATGGAAATCGCTTCATTCGCATGCACCTCAAAGCAATTCGGAACACTCTGTTCCGATGATGCAAAGCTTTGGCTTTCCCTTTGTGATCGAAGATGGGGTTCCAAAACCCAAATCAAAAAATGGGGTGAAGGTAAAATTCTCTATAGAAATCTCTATACTGTTCTTCATGACTGGGATAATCTCATTGGTTTTTGGAGGAGAAGTGGTCCTGGTAGTGCTGTGATTGAATCACCTTCATTGGTTTTCTTTGAATGGGGTTCATCGTTTATTGCTGGTTCTAGGGTTTCACCAGCCCAATCAGAATCTGAAATTTGTGGGTATCAGGTGAAAAAGGTGCCTTTTTTGAAAATGGGTCTTTCTGAAGATGGACAAATTGTGAATCTTTTGGATCCTAATGGTCGAGCTGATTTGAATTTGGATATGAATTTCAATGATAATGGCAGTGAATTGATTCCTGTGAATGTTTGTTTTATGGGGAAGACTCATTTTGTATTGGAGGAGAATGTGTTTGGGAGGAGTTTAAGTTCGGGGAATAATGGTGGTGAGGATTGTGCTTTTGGTGGAGAGGATGGGATAGGGAGTGGGATTGATAGTAGTTCTCCGCCGGATCGGATGTTGGAGATTTATCAGCATTTGGCAAACCGGGTTAGTCCTGGAAGCGATAGATCAAGGAGGCAGAGGAGGAAGGAGAAAGAAAGGATGGCTAGGAGGAAATGGGAGCCTGAGCATTTTGTCAAGGTTGTGAATTGCTCGCCGACAGAGTCGCGGCCTTTGCAAGGCCTTTGGAAGGTGTTTCTTATCTGTTGCTTGTTATTTATGCTCAATTATGTTTTCAGTGTTGAAAATTATAACATAACTTGGTGCTTGGTATCTGTCATTTGATGATTGATATTTGATATGGTTATCTTGCTGAGCTGCTATTGCAATATGTTGTTTATTCATAGTATTCAAACTGCAAAATGTTAGTAAAAGAAAGACAAAAGAGCTAAAGAATCATGATCATTGATTTCCATTTTATGGTATCTTAATTATATCATGTTGGAGTTTTTGGTGATGCTGATGCACACCTAAGTCGAAGTCATGTTGATATAGATCAGCAACAATCTGTCCCCACACCCCCATTGGTTGCATTTTGAGCAAACCATTGGTATACTGCAAATTGCTATATTTTGTTTTGAATCTTGATGATTTTGAAGATGAATGATAGTGGAGCTCTAGCTCATTGAAACTGTCAATGATGCAGGGAATTTGTGCAGATTTGAGTTTAGCATTTTACCTTGTGGCTTATGATGACATTGGGGGGATTGCTTGTCGACGGCTTGGGGATCCTCCTGAACGATTTTCTACTTATGCCCCGGTTTTCTGGACATCCAATGCTACATTTCTGGAAGCTCCCTTTCCTCTAGAGGAAGAATCTCTGTATGGCAGCCGCGTTCATCTTCAACCGGCTCAACCACACAATGAAAATCATGAGCAGTTCCCTATGTCTGATGTTGAAGGGGTAAACCACATTCAGCAGTTCTATTTGTCAGACAATGAAGTGGTAAATCGAATTCTTCACATAAACTCAAGTTATGATTTAGTTATTCCTGACCTTGCTGGAGCAACAAATCCAAGGAGTGCTGAGGGAAGGATTTGGCAGTACCAGGATGGTACTTTTGGATTTGGTTTCGTTCGGGACAATTTTGTCATAGACATGAAAAATATTGTCCGTGATGGCTGCATCGTGGATGCAGTAAACCCTTCTACATTGATCGTGTAGCTGGATGTCACCTGTACATTGTGCACAATGTATTTTTAGCTGTGAAATTATGACAGTTTCCTTAGATGGTAGTTTGCTTCTTTAACTGTATCTTAGACAGTCAGTGTCAAGCAGGCGCTGTTTCATTTGTAAGATTATGCACATTGCCTTACCTGTGAGTCACCTTTTATTTGTGACTTCCTTTGGTTTGGAGTTTGGACTTCCTTTTATCATAATTTATGTAAGCAAAATAATGGGAATTGACATCTTGTCAGTACCTTCTTTTACATTTCATCCCTTGTAAATTGTAATGATTCAAATTTCAAACACAGTCCCTTTGTTGTAGAATTACCTTTATTGGCTTATACAAGTTATAATTTCTGTTATTACTTCGTCCCGTAAAAAAAAAGTTACTTGTGTTATTGCTTACAGGACTGGTGCAGTTACTAAAATTTTGATTGAATTGATGCAGACTGACATCAGTTTATAAACAGAGTTCTCAAATCCTAGGGTTTTTTCTTCTACTTGAGATGAATTATTAGTTGTTGAACACAAAAATCATAGCTTTTAAAGAAGTTTGTGTCATCATATGTCCTCGTATAAGTCATTTTCGTATAAGCAAATCCTAAGTTTTTTTTTTCACGTCTATTGTCCCTGACATTTTCTCCAAACTGCTTGATATGTGCGAGCATCACACACATGGAATTACTGTACTAATGACAAATTACAGGCCTATATCAAGATGGATGTGGTGTTAGGTAACGAGTTTTGTAAAACAAAAGGGTGATTACAGAAAGGAAAAGAAGTTCCTTTTCTCCATTGGCATTAGTTTCAACATAAGGCTACAACGGCGTGTTGTTTCAATATCCAATATTCTACTGAAAATGGAGGTAACAGGTTGCTCCTGATTAGTGCAGAGGTAGATTTCTTCAAAAACGAAACATGAAAGAGAAGTGTGATTTTTATTGGCCCAATTATTTATGGCTACTTTTCAACATAACATTTCTGAAAAATCACACATGTTTTTGGAAGTTTACTTCCATATGGCATGATTTGTGAGAAGTGTGACAGGCAGCAAAAAATGTGTTTTTTCTGAATCATGTTTGGGTTGAAAAAAATTCCATCCTTTATTTTTCCACTATGTCCTCAGTTTGTATGGTTATTATGTTTTCAGAAGGACTACATCTGCCACAATCCTATCAAAATTCTATTTCTGCTGTGATTGTTGGCATGGATTTACATGCTAGTTATGAACACGAGTCAAATACTCTTTCAACTCATCTATCATATGATTCCTTTTGTAGGCAACAGATCAACTTCTTGTTACTGTGTGAGGTGTGAGACTGCGAGTAAGTCTCACATTGGATAAAAATTGAGATCTTGACCAAATTTATAAGTAAGAGGACTCATACCTAATGTTTTAAGGTTTAGGGTTAATCTTAGGCTAATGACGAGATCTATTCTCATTTTAAGTTCCCCTCATCATCTAAGTGCTTGTTTGGTTTGATGGTGAGAAGGGCAATATCACGTTCCTAGGCACATTTTGACGTGATTTTTAAAAACTGGTAACTAGAGTTTGGAAAACGCACGTCATGAACGTGGACTTTGCTTTTTTCCCAAACACTTGCTAATACTTCTTATCACTCATCAGTTCGCCATACTTGTACTCGTCCGAGAATGTCAATTGCAAGTTTGCTAGTTAGTAGCTAGCCAGTTTAATAACTACTACAAATGAGAAAAATGCATTGGCTACTCTAGTAGTTATATTTATTTTTCAGTGTACAAAATAAAAAAGGAAATTGTTCATAGAGAAGTCTTCACTCCTATTGTATGATCAATTTCCTAAAATTTAGTTTTTATTTGTTAGAAGTTCTCCATCAATATGCTTCTATGATCATATTGATCGTTGAAACTAGTAATTGCAGGATGTCTAAAATTTTCTATTGCCATTAGGACTACAACTACAAGCAGAAATTGGTTCATGCTTTGTTTTCAATTTCTGATGGCTCTGGTAAAATGTAAGAAAGGACTAAAACTATCTTAGAACTGAACCTATTCTTATTTTCAACCTTTTCACCCACAACTACAAGTTGCTATGTTTATTGAGCTGAAAATAATTGATGGAAACTAGAAAGTGTAGCCATGACACTATTAATATTTATGTTTTTATTAAAACCATGTAACGAACTCCAAACCGGAGTTACATTTGGTTTCCGTTAAAATCAAAATAAAACACAGAAAACAAAACAAACAACTTATAAGTTGAGTAATTATGTCTCATAGATCCGCACACTTGCAAACAAATATTGAATACCATAATGGCAAGCAAAAGCACGAGAGATTGCTGAAACATGCAGTTCATGAAATGGAACTTGAGATTGAAAAATTTATGAGACTAGAGACTCTCATCAAGTTTCAGCTGCAACTTCTTCGCCATTGATTTTCCCAGCATTTTTCTCATGGTCACCTTCTAGCTGGCTTAAATTTCCCTTTTGCTTGATCAGTTGAATATGGTGGTGTTTGCAGTAGAGTTTTCCCTCATGTGCTATGTAATTGGATGGACTAATAGTACACCCTCCATGGCAGCATTTGAAACAACTCTTATGGTAAGGAGTTCCATTCACCGTAACCTTTATAAATGCAAAATATTTGATTCCATTAGTAGAGCAATAAGTTTGATACTCAAAATCGGGGTTTAGATGTAGCTTTTGCCAGAATCACGGCCGCACAACGAGATTCTGCCAAACATATCACAAATTCAAACATAATTTTGTTTGGATTTGTTGTGAGTTTGGAAGAATCTTTGTGGTCGACCGTGATTCAAGCTACACCTTGGATTTTCAACGAAGTTACGGTATCACCATGATATTGTTTAACTAGCTGCAATTCCAAACTGCACCAATTACCTTCTCAGTTGGATACACTGTTTTCTGACAACCAGAACATTTGTCCCTTGTTCCACCAAACATACTTGAGGCTTTAGCTGCTGCAGGTTTCTGATTAAACAAGCTCAAAAAATCATATGGAATGCTGAAAACATGAATTTGCTACTGTGAATTGTAAACACCTAGATTTATAATTCATTACCTCATTATCTATATTTCTTTCTGGTTTGACAATTTTTGGTGTCCCTGGTATGCAAAACAAAAGTACAATTGAGACACTGAAAAGAAAAAAGTACTGTGACACATTTAATTAACAAATTCAATTATGCATCCTTTGTTACCTTCAAAGCTTTTTTCAAGGCTACCAGTTCTTTTGAACAGTTGGTCAAAGTGTGGTCTGCAGTAAAGAACTCCCTCAAAAGAATTGTAGTTGCTTAGCTGAATTGTATATACATTAATCTATCAGCAAACTTGTATATGAAAAATTATTTCAATGTAGTAACATACTTCAATAAGCCAAATGATGAAAGAGGGTCATTAACATGAAATCCTTGCATTTTTTAACTATAAATCTGAGATGAAAATGCTTGCTAGTTAAAGAAAATTGTTACTGCATATTTGGATTGACGGCGATTTTCATTGTGTGCTACCATAGTTTTTATATAAGCTACGCTTTGTTGCTTCAATAAAATTACGGTATTATTGTCATTTCGCTAAACTCGCAGTCAATTGAAACATGTACTAAAATTGATGATAATGATTCCAACAGATCCAATACTAGAAGGCTAAACTAGACTATATATATGTGACCAAAAAGAAATGTCTAGGAGGTTATGAGAGAGACATAGACCTTGAGGGTTCCTTTGCAGTGGTGACATCTGAAACAAGCTTTGTGGAAAATTCTATTATCAGCAGTTAACTTATCAACAAGATAAACTGTTTTGCTACAAGCCATACACTTCTGAGTTGTTCCTGCAAATGCCATTCTTTTCCTTATCTTCTTACCTCACCAACTTGCAACAAGACTATGAACAAAAAAGATTATGAAGAGGAGAGAAATAAAAATAAAGTGGAGGAGAAATGTGGTATAAAGAAAATTGTGGACACACTAAAGTAAAGTTTTGCCAACAATTATATTGTCAGTGACAATCATTTTGATCAAATTTTCAGCACCTAACTATACTTTTCTCTTTTATTTATTTTTTTAATTTTTTTGTTGTGAATATAAATAAATAAATGCTTTAAAACTAAGGAAAAATAATAAGTGTAACTTGCACTTTGCAAGATTATGCTGTTAAAGTAAAGTACCTATGGTTTAGTCTGGTACAGTAGTTCTGTGCTAGCAACTCTAATATATCATTGGCACATCGCCCCGATTGCATGTTTGGATTCACTTTTAGAAGAATCAAAAGTGATTTTGAAGACTTAAAATTGATTTTGATATATTTCATTTTTCTCGACTAGAATGATTTTTGTTTACAACTTGAAGATATGATTTGCAACTTTTATCTTGAAATTTGATTTTAGTGGGACGTTACCATTTTATTTATAAAAATACTAAATTGTCAAAAATAAAAATGACTCAACCTTTTCTTTTTATACCAAGTAGGTCTCTAATCAAGTCCTAAATTAGTGCATAAAATGTTTACTAGTCTAATAAATTATAAATTTTATTAGAAAGCTACTTTGTTAATTATGGGGTCCCATAAGTTGAAAATCACAACTGCCAGCCAGCACCTTAGGAATTATGATTCAACATCCAGCTGGATCTAACTTTTTCAAACAAAGAATACATTCATTTCTTGAATTACAAGAATGGATGAAGTTGTCATGCATGTTACTGACAGACCAAACTAAAACATCTTTTTGTAAACTTAACAACCTTTTGGTAATTTTATAAGCATCTAGATAGATATATTGATCTTCAAAAGTTGTGCTGTTTTTTTCCTTCTTAATTTATATATTTTATATTGGTATTATAAGTATGACCAACTATGAGATGATTATACAAAGTTGAGAAGAAAATAAAGGTGACAATGTAATTAGGCAACAACATAAAATGATGAGTTGGGTGTGGTGTAACTTTTACGTGCAATGGTTGTTGTCTGATCTAGATTCTCTACCATCATTGAAGTCAGCATATCACAACATTAGGATGAAAAATGAACAATTTGTATAACTTTATCAAATTGAATGTAAAATATAACTAAAAAAAAAAGAGCCCATATAAACTTAATTATTCAATAGACAAAATCTATACTAAGAGATTCATGAACGTAAAAATTCATCATTGCCATCTTAGTCTTACCTATCTCAACCATTCAATTATGATGACAGCTTATATTATGTCCCACTACAACAAATCTAATATGCAGCTATGTCTTGTTGGTAAATTAGACCTTTTAATATAGATGTTTCATAGAAAAGTTTAACATCAATAGGGCATTTGGTCTAGTGGTATGATTCTCGCTTTGGGTGCGAGAGGTCCGGAGTTCGATTCTCCGAATGCCCCAAATTTACTTTTTTGCTTTCACGTTGAGGTGGTGTGGCATTTCAAACAATTTTTAAAATGTTATTATTGTGGCTGAAACAGTCTGGGTTTGATTATTAAATTTTGAAAAATTCAGGTAATGTTGAAAGATAAGTAACTTAAAGGAAATATAAAGGCATTGAAATTACCTTTGACTTGAAAAAAAATTCATTTTCTGTTAAAACATCAAAATGAACACTAGTGAACTCGGATTCTTGAAAATTAACTTTTGAATTAATTTCTTTGATTCAACTTTCTTTATCTTAATAACAACTACTATAATTAAACCGAAAGTTTAAGACAAAAACAAAATCTGAATTGCACAATCTACTTTCAACTACTCTAATTAATTGAGTAAAAAAATAACTACTATAACTTATACATGTATTTTACTATAATTGTAACAAACTTTTTTTACCGACAAAAATAATAAGACACAGTAATTCATAAATCTAGTGTTTGTGTCTTCATGCTTTCCATAAATTGTTTATTTTGTCTGTTGTGAGACGATGCTTAAAATATCATCTGACATCTCAAACAACATCATGGAAAAAAATTGAAATTGTTTAAATCTAATCAATTTGATCAAAACTCCTCAAATAGTGATTTATCTTTCACACTCAGGATTCAGAAACCCTTTTTCAAGGAGAAGATAAAGACTAAGAATCTAAGAAGACAAGATAGATGAAGAAAAACATATAGCATATATAGACATCAGGAAACTGAATGATAAAACTGAGCACTAAGCACTGTCTTGTTTTTCCTAATCAAGGTGGTAGCAAGACTAATGAACATAGAGATTAAAGTTTACCAAAAAAAAATACATCATTTGCATCCTAAAACAAGAACTTCCATAACCCTAACTATTGTATGGAAGTTCCTTCTTTTCAGTTGTACTCTTTCATCAAAAGCCTCACCGGATGAGGTACCTGTAAAGAGTCATCATTGAAGATCATCATTTCCTTCTCGCAGATTAAAATTTGCACACCTATATAAAATAAGACCAATATTACGTTACAAACACTAAGTTATGTGCCTAAACCAATCAATGTGAAAATAGACATACAGTACTATTCTTAAGAAGTGGGCTCTTCGTTGAATTCTTCAGTCTTCACCATCAGATTCGGAGGAAGATATATTTATTATTTCAGGATAAGATGATGAAGAATGTGTACTTTCCACAATCTGTTGGGACAAGGAAAGAACTTCATTTTCTTCCCGCAATTTAAACTTTGCACACCTATATAAATAAATAAAAACAATATTAGGGAACAATAGTAACGTAATACTAGCTAAAACTACAATTTGCTGGGGAGGGAATTGTGTTGTGAGGCTATTGACTACTTAGCAACTAAATAAGATCCATAAGGCATAAAGGAAATTTATAAGATGTAATTAATAACAAAAATTGGGTCGACTGTCCACCTGAACTTATTTTCATTAACAGTCGAAGCCAACATATAATTCAAGGCAGTAGATATCAGAACTAAAGTTATAACAAATATAAACAACACCATAAATAGATTATTTGTGAAAGCAATTGATTGATGAAAATCACAACCTTAAGTGAGAAGATCTATAGATAACAATGCCTTCATTTCTTCAAATAGAATGGCAAAAATGAAAATCAAAGCATAGGCGGTACGGTAATGTATGAAACTCAGACATGTCTTATGAATCAAATTAATTACGATTGATTTTGAAGGGAGTATCAGATTCATTTGGGTAAATAAAAACTTTAGAAGGGAGTATCCTTACCTTGAGTGAATATTCAGCACCTCAATATTGTCTCCTTTCACAATATCCTTCAATGAGATTAGACTTGGAATATGTGGAATTACTTCAATCTCTTCTGAACGAGTCCCGTGAATTTGAAAAACTTTGGACACATATTTCTCAGGTTCATAGTAGATAAAACAATTGCGGGAATGATATAACAATATGGCGGCACCCTCTTCAAAGTGTTTTACCGGCCAACAACATAAACCATAAGGCCGCGAATTAGGATTGCTGAAAGGACTGGCTGAAGTATCAATGCTATAAACCTTAGTCCATGATTCCCCAATGCCATATTCATTCATAACCCACAATGTAACATCATGGAAAGAACATGCATCAGAAATGTAAAGAAATCCCTTTAATTCTCCCATGCCGATATGCTCGGCGTCATAAAAATGATTATGATTTTCAAACACATGTGGAGGAGAAGGGAATGATTGCAATCTCTCACTTTCAAAACTGAAACACAACAATGACCTTTTTCCAAGATCATATATGATCCAATGAAGTGTGTCATTCACACAAGTAGGACACTCAAGCCTCGAAATAGAAAGCTGAAGATCCACTTCAACATTTCTCCATGACAATGTTCCAAGAGTGTGTATCTCAAGGATCACACGCTCAAACTCCCAATGAACGGCACGTTTAACATGCCTTACCCATATTTTTATCACCTTATATTCATTAGTTTTAGATTGGAAACCAAAACCAGAACATCCTAGCATAGTTACTCGACCTGTGTTCAACCTGACAGGAGTTGTAGTAGCTTTAGGAAGTCTTATGAACTCCCCAGTGACAGGGTTACAAATCACTAAAGGGATACTGTTAGACGGGTCACTTAAACAAAGAAAGCCATTGCACGAATTCACAACTTCAAACCTATCATGATCTGGATTGCAAGCAATATAAACCCTTTCTTTACCCCCCATTACTTTCTCATTGTTTTTCTCCAAAGCTAATCTCACAGCACGAAGAGGGCGTTTGGATTTATTCTCAATCTCGTCTCTTTTCTCCCTAATCGATTTAGCATCACGAAGAGGAAACTTAAATATAGGCTCAAGCTTCACATGATTGTTGCTTTCAATCTCAAACCTTTCAGGCTCACACTCAAGCAGGTACAAGGTTCGTGACACTCGGTTTCCATCACCACTTCGAATCATGAGACTAATAGGTGCTCGCTCAAAGTGCGATTTACCAAAATGTGGTTCTGAAATCATTGATTTCCAATTTTTGCATACACATCCACAAATTAAAAGAGATTTAATGGGAAGTTTAAGCAAAATGTGGGCAGTAAGGTGTGATGGAAGATTAGCAAAATAAGGGCAACATGCATTACTATATACCCCTCCATCTTTCCCTTTTGCTTCATTGCCTCTTTGACTAGCCCTAATTGAACCCTTTTTTCTTTTCATGTCTACACACTATGTTGTAAAAAGGAAAATAACTAAATTAGAACACATAAAAAGAAACTAAGAAGTAAAAAACAAGAAAAATTTGAACTTTACTAGAAGAAATTTGGAAAGTAAGAAACCAAATAGCAAAGAAACATTACAGTTAACATAATGGTGATTATTGATGAAGAAAGAAGAATGATTGGTAAAAATGAAGTGAAAGTACCTTGAAGAATGATTATTGACCGCAAAGGTTGAAGATTGGTGAAAGCAAGTGAAAGGGTTAGGGTTAAGCACACAGCACAATATTGCTTGAATACAAATGGGCAAGCATGTAAAAAAACGTACTCCCTCCATCCCATAATACATGAATAATATATTAGAAAAAATTATGAAAATTTGATATTTTAAAAATACTCATCGAGACGAATCTAACAAAATCTTATACGATATTATCTATCTTTGTATATTAGTAGAAAAATATGGTCAAAGTTGTTGAGGCAAAATCCCAAATTAATTTTAAAGATAATAAACTTTAATGATTAATGATTAAATGGACTTTGATTAATTCTTTGGTATTTAACTTGTGCTCTTGAGTGTTTTACTAAGACAGGAACAGGTTTAAAATCATACCAAGATATAAGAAATCAAAGGACATTGAATTCATGAACTAACTCTGAAGATCAGAAAGTTAGTTCAGAATGTTGATCAGTGAGTTGATCAAAACGTTCTGATGACATCAGAATCTGCACATTAGAAGCACTACTTCAGAAGCTTCAGAAGTACACTTCAGAAGCACTCTTCAGTTATTGATTACTGTTCTGATGGTGGTACAGAAGGGTGTTCATAAGCAAACCCAGAATCATCAAGAACATGAAGA